>X410_Impala__coassemble_186_pt1 | contig 13205 bp, 12 predicted proteins | sample X410_Impala__metabat2_low_PE_001 | metagenome-assembled genome bin X410_Impala | reverse complement strand
CAATATGATATTTCTTATAAATCGAAATCATCTTTTACCTATCCCCGATTTATTCGAAAATGTAAGTATCCCTTACCATCTCATATGCTGCTATATCGCTCTCATAGTATTCTGCCGTGATATAGTGCATGGCAAGGTCACCGTCTACAAAATACCAGACTGTAAGATATTTGCCGTCATCGTACTGAGCCGATACTTCATAAGCCGTATAACCGCCAAGAGTGATCTCTTCAACTTCGCTTACATAGTAATCGTATTCTTCCATAGCAGTCTGGAATTCTCCTGCCATTTCTTCGGCAAGAGAAGGATCATACTCACCTGAAATGACAGACAGCTGTATCCTCGTCTCAGTATCAGCATTGTACGTCTGGAGCATCTCGAGATAGGAATAATACATTGCATCCGTCTCATCTGATTCGGTCCAGTCGCCCTCGTAAAGCTTTACTCCACCGACGATATTATCACCCCAGTAATCTTCGCCGAATGCATTTGTCTCTGTAGGATTGAGATCCGGCATTACTATGCTTGATTCATCAAAATTGATAAACGGAATAAAGGTATACTCCGTGTTGTCTTCAGGGTTTTTGAGATCCATAACATTGCGGTCAGCATCGTAATAGCCCATATAAACTGTGTCCCACTTAATATCAACCGTATTCTTACCGTTGATCCAGAGCCCGTCGTTATGGAGTACAAGGACCATGAACTGAGCGACACCGTCTAAACCTCGTTCATTATCGATCTCATCACAGATATCATCAGACGTAATACCGTATTGGCTATATCTGCCTTCAATAATATCCATTGCCTCATAACCGAAGCAGATCTCATAAGTTCCTGAATTATAATTGTTATCCAGAACACGATAGTCAGCGTAATACGTGAATTGGTCATCAGCTCCGAAAACAAGATATGAGCCGTTGTCCTTCCTGATCCAGTCAGTCTCGCTGATGATCTCTATCTTGCCGTCATATGAATCATCGAAAAGCCACTCTTCTAAAGAACTGCCTTCACCATTGGCATCCATATATGCGCTTATCTTATCTGCATTGGCAATGAAAAGGACCCATCCGACACAGAGTAGAAGAGAAAGGACCAGACCGATGATTCCGAGCACTTTACCCTTCTGCTTCTTAGCAAAAGCGATAATTACACCGATTGTACTTACTATAAAGCCGACAAGGCTAGTTAACCCGAAAGTAAAAAGGCCGACCAATCCGAGTATAAAACCTGCAATGCAGGCGCCGTTTGTAGATTTCTTCTGTACAGGAGGATTATATGAACCTGGCATCTGATAGGCCTGATTATAGACAGGCTGCTGATAAACCGGCTGTACAGGCACCGGCTGCTGATATACCGGCTGGACAGGTATTGACCCTGCCTGCTGATAAGGATGCGGCTCAACCGGTTGTGCAGGCTGAGGCTGAACAGGTATCCCTTGAGCCTGCGCAGCAGGCTGGGCGAATTGCTCAACCGGAAGCGGTGCTCCGCAGCTCTCACAAAACTTACTGCCGTTAGTATATGCTCCGCAATTAGGACATACTGACATGTTTTTACCCTCCCCATATCGCTGTTCAAATGTATCAGATAAAAAATAAAAAGAATTTAATCATTAGATTATATCAGTAATATGAAATTTCCGCTTTTATAATCGCCATGATATAATGACATTGCAACTTATAAACTATTTTTGAGTTTTTAAGAAAGGGGATGGATTATGAAAAGATTTAAGGCACTTTCAATTCTACTGATGGCTTCAATGTTTGCAGGCAACATGCTGTTATGCTCGTGCAGCAAACCGGCTGAGACCTCAGATACATCAGCAGAAGAGACAACAACTGCTGCGACTACCACAACAGCAGAAACAACCACAGAAGAAACCACCGAAGAGAGCACTGAACCGACAAATTTCATACCGGAAATCTCATTTACTACCGATTACGAGGAGATAACACTTGACGGTGATCCTGACAGTGTATTTGTCTCTACAGATTACTGCTATCTTGAATCTGACAAATACTTCCTTCTCATTGAACCCGGAATAAAGCTTCCCGGTGATTACGCTGATAATCTGGATGCGATCATTGATGAAATTGAGAAAGAATTGGGAATGGAACTCTGCACTCCTGATTACGAATACTCACGTGGGATCATCGACAATTCCGTATACTACGATGGTTTCAATCCCTGGGATAACTGGAGTCTCGGAACAAAGCTTCCTATCTTCCTTATCGCAGACGAGACTGATGAAGGATTGATCTCCTGCGGTGACAGTGAGTTCGCATGTTTTGTCGAATACGAACTGTTCTCTGATGAGATCTGGAATTCCTGCCCGAGCTACTATGAGAACACAGATTGGAGAAGACTTGATTACATAGACTATACAACTGCCGCACACGAATTAACTCATTCAATTACCGGCAGAAACGGAAAGATGTCCAAGATTGTAACTGAAGGCATTGCAGAATACATGGGACGCAGCGTAATCGAAGCGCTGGCATCTGATCACCCTTCGATCGGCATAACATACGAGAGACATTACCGTTACGACAACGGAGTTCCTGAACCGGTTAATGCCGATAACGCAGAGAGCATTTTCCTTGATGATTATCAGGAAATTGACGCAGCCGGTCGTGGTGCCGAGTATGTTTACGGCAGATATTTCTGGCAGTTCCTCTTTGAGAATTACGGCAGTGACGCTTACTTCAAGTATAACGAGGAGGTAAAGTCATACCACATCGAAGGATGGTATGGATATTACGAGGAAGGCGCAAACCAGAAGTTTACTGACGCAGTTAAGGCTGTTTTCGGTGATGATGTTTTCGTAAAGTTCGGTGACTGGTGTGTAGAGAACGATGCTCTTCAGTCAGTTGACGGAGTTTTCCCGATGCCTGAAGATTATTGATCAGACTGAATAACCCCAAACTATAATCAGAGGGTGTCTCAAAACAATGAGGCATCCTCTGTTAGTTTGCGCGTGGCCTCAATAACATTTCTCCTGTGTGCAATTGTTGCTCTATTTTTGGGGTAACAATTGCACAAAAGGGCGCTTTTTGTATAATTGCTGGCTGTTTTTCAGGGCAACAATTGCACAACACCAAATTTGGAACCATATGCTCATATTCAGCTTCGGAAATCTGAAGGTCATATTTATCTGCAATATGTTCAAACGCAGGACGGAACAAAGCCGATCAGTTAAGCGGAACCGGATAATATGCAAGTGTCTGACCAATATCAAAAACTATCGCTTCAATATTCATACAAACAGATATTACATCTTTCTTTCCCGAAATCTGATGCATTCTTCAATCGGGATGAAGATCAGGATGCCACTCTTTGATATTACTGCGGTATACCTGTTTTATTTCCTCGGAAGAAGAATCCTCTGATATTCCAAGCAGCTCAAATAAGTCATTCCCTGATTCAAGTTCCCTTTTCTCTCAGAATGAAAGTATCTACGATTTTTTCATTTTACAGAATATTAATTGAAAAAAGCCTCACTGCGACTTTTCGAAAACCTGAGGTTAAACCCTCCGATTTCATCTTAATCCATATTAAATAATCAGGGACCATCCCATCCATTGAGACAGCCCCCTTTTAGTACTTGATCTGTATTTTTAACTTAATAATCCTCAGAAACATATATCAGATAGACATCGTTGCCGTAATCATCCCTGATTCTCTTATAGCAGACGATCCTTGATTCAGAGTCGTTAACCGTGATCTTGACACCCTTATCAAAGGTGTTCAGCATGTTATAGTACTCCGAACCCTGTGCGCCTTCGCTGTAGCGGTCTACAAAGGCATTGTAGACCTCCATTGCCTTATCAGGGTCATGGATCTTTATCTTCATGGTGAATTCAATTGCGCCGGTAGACTCAGTTCCTTCTACATTAAAGCTTACGACGTGGTCAATTTGCTCATCAATCAGGATTTGGTCGTAAAACATGTACAGACCGTAACCGGTAGAATCCACCTGGGAATAACAAGGACGCTTGAGTTCCTTATCGAAAGTCTTAAGATCTTCAAGTTCATATGAATGAGCAATGTCGTGATAATACTCATATTCGGCAATAATCTCTTCGGTCGTAAAATCCTGAATGATGTAGTAGTTGTCCCAGCCTTTATAGCCACCGCCCTCATAATAGTCTCTTCCCTGGGTTTCCCTGGTAGGTTGCGGTGTCGGGTCCGGATTATCTCTGTAAAAACTTGTTTCTGTCTCTTCCTCGTCTTCATCATCATTTTCAGCCCAGATATCTGTCCTTGGTGAAGAGTTATAGTTCAGAACATTTACTACAAGCGCGACAATTCCTGCAGTTACAGTTACTGCAGCTGCAACAGATACAAGACTTGCGATCATTACTTTTTTATTCATAACAAGACCCTTTCTTGTTTTCAGGTTTCCCTAAATACAGATACAGGAAAGCAGTAGTTGCACTGATTTTGGTGCAAATTTAAGGCACTAAAGGTAACTGATCCTTAATTACTCCACATACATGATCGTCTCGAGCTCATCGAAACCATAATGTCTGAATGCAATCCTGTAATCAGGATGCATCTCGAGAACGAGATTTGCCAACGTTACGAAATCTTCAAACTTGTGGTAGACGGAAATTGCCATTCTCGGACGGTTTTCCATAATAAGCTTTCGGGCACCTATGAGCGCTTCATACTCAGCACCTTCAATATCCATCTTGATGAAAGTGACTCTCTTGCCCTCAAGCACATCATCAAGAGCTACTGTCTCGATCTCTTCAACACCTTCGAAGTTTCTCTTCTCTGCTTCTTCCCTGCTGATTATGCAAGAAGTCTCAAAAGCATCAGCGGCAAAATAAACCTTCTTATGTTCGTCTGCAGTGCCATAGGGATAGAGGTCACATTTTCCAAGCGGCTCAAGAGCGGCCTTGCTCTTCTTATAATTCTCCGGATCAGCTTCAAAAGAATAAATATGCTCAAAACCCTTGTGGCCGCACCAGCCTGCAAAGTTGTAGCATGTAGCTCCGTCAAAGCAGCCGCAATCTACAAAGACTTCATTTTCGCCGGCTTCGAAATAATCGAAATACTGGCCCTGGTTATTTCGCCAGTCGAAGATACCTGAGCAGATATTCTTTTCGCTTATTCCGATCTCATCAACAAGGTGTTTTTTAACCTCATCAGCCACAGGCTTCTTTGAATAAGAGATAACGAATGTCTTATCGCCATATAAAGACTTATTCACGGAAAGTTCTTTATCAGTAATAACCTTGATCCCTGTCTGCTGATCGACAGGTCCCAGACTCTCATCCGGATCAACGAAACAATCTACCACTACGCCGAACTGCTTAAATCTTCCGGCAAGATAATGTCCTGCACGTCCTGCACCGTAGATCAGGCAATGAGACCCCTTCCGGAGCTTCTCAACATATACCTGCATGTCGCTGTTAAGATTTCTGTACTTCGACTCAAGTCCGGTTATATAGCCGACATCTCCGGTGGATGCATACATGATCTTGGCTTCAAATATCTTCTTTGATATCTCATCGTTAAGGTGCGCATATACGTTCCTTGCCAGTTCCGGGAAATCTGCATTCATATCACCTGATGCTCTAAGAGCCTTCTGCTTGTCAGCAGACTTATCTGAACCGAATTCAATACGCTTATCGTGTATACTCATTTATCCTCTCCAAATTCACAAATAATCAAAAACATTATACACGAAGCACCTTGCAACATTTATATTTATCAATCTGTATTAATAGTACATTCTGTATTATTGTATCTGAGGGGGTATTGACTATGAAAAAGAAAACAACAGCATTGATCCTTGCTGCAGTTTTTGTTCTCACAGGCTGCGGAAAAGGAACGAAAACAATAGATACAGCCGATATTACGGATAGTACTGACAACGTCATAACGTCATCCTCAACTGAAAAAGAAACCCAGGAAACTGTCACGGAATATCTCGAAATAGATATATCGAATTACACTGATAGGGCAAACGGCAATTATGAGACCAGATTCTGTTTCGAGAATGACAAAGAGAACGGCGAAACTGAAATCACAAGCATTCCCAGAGAGAAAATAGATTATCTGGTGTCTTACATTCAGGAAATGGATATACCTTCAGAATACAGAATGGATATTGATGATTACATTGAAGATCACGAAGGACACACATACTTTGGATGTGTTTCTCTTGAATACAGAAGCACAAGCGGTAAGCTTATTTATTTGTACTGCAATATTTTCGATCAGTATCCTGAAGGATTTACTGAATTCATTGACACCTTGAATGAAATAGATGATGAGAATGAAGACATTATCTTCGGAGAACCGATCGAAATGACTCCTGAGTTATTTAATGAACTGTCAGGATGCAGCGATTAAAAAGTTACCGACGGCACAGCAATGGATGTATATCTTGCCGGCGATTGGGATCTCTATTCTTTCATGTGGTGCTGCAGGAATAATGGTTTTAAAGGTGCCGAACAGCAATGGTCCGACTGGCCGATCACAAGAAGTATACCAACGGAAGTAAGGAATGTTGAAAGCACAGAAGAAGAACTCAGGCAATTTGCCAAAGATGTTGCCGCTGCCGTTGGTACCGACCCGTCAAATATCAACGATGACGGCATGGGCGGACTCAATGTCTTCTGGAATGAGAGACCCGATCACCATTTCCAAAGCGGAGTAACAATATACAGATCATGTGCTATGCCCGATTACTATGAATACGGCGAGAAACCTGACTATATCTGTCATGCCTGGTACCTGGACGGCGGTGAATACAGGAAAGAAGACAAGTATCACGCCTACTACAGCAAAGACGGAAAATTCATCATACTATTCTCGGGATGGAATCTCGACGGAACTCATAACAGCATGATGGAATTCACCATAGCATGCAAGGATCTTCTGGAAACAAGATAAAGCGGTATTCTAATTCGTAACTAACTGATTCAATTATTAGAATCGATCAATGCATCTACCTGTTCATCACCATTTCCGGGGAGCACGAACTTGTCGAATAATTTGTCAGCTACCTGTGTTCTTAAACCGCTTCTTTGTTTGAAGAGTTTTAAGTCAGGTTCTGTCTTCCCTTTTGCACTGTACAGTTTTGCATCCAAAGGAACAAATCTGTATTTGATCCCAGTTTTCTTTGATGCGATTCGGGTTCTGATATCTGATGCGAAAAATACATCTTTTCTGCAGAGCGAATAAATGAGCAAAATAATGGCTCCGATCACAGTGCCAATAGCAGTAACAATGGGGATCCAAAGGCCAAAAGAACCTGTCCTGAGTGCTGCAACAACTAATGCGACTAAGATAAAGAGAGCAATAAAGCCTGTCCATTTAAGCACATACTTCATCCGCTCTTTCTTAATACAACTCCGGCAAATTGAACTTCTCTCAAATGAAACAAGTTTCTCATACACAGTTGTAGTGGTCTTTTTGGCTACAATATAATTCTCAGTTGTAGAACTTGACCTGACATCCACTATCGCAAATCTATATGTATTCTCGGGATTCTCCTTTTTACAAAGTACACATTCACCCATTAAGATCACCTCTATCTGTTTTTAATCGACGACATTATAACAAACTATCGACAAACGCTTATAGATTTTTCAGTTAACTATGATCCCATAACTGAACTTCAACTTAGTTATCCCCCGTAATTCTCATATGACGCTAAGGAGCTGGTCTCTTGACCAGTAGTACTGTCCCTTATCTTCAAATTCTCTGTAGAAGACTTCTACCATCATCGTCATATACAAAATGATATCGTACCAGCGGAGCCTCTTTAATTCAGTCTCCGTGAAGTTTTGTTTTCCGAATCCTTCCAGAAAATCTTTATTCAGGTTATGTTTGCGGAAGCGGTCATCCATGAAAGCCTCTCCCCACATTGCCCTCTCCCAGTCGATAATGCCGGAAACGTGATCTCCATCTACAAACACATTCCCTTCCCACATGTCCCAATGAACCAGCGTGGCAAAACTGACTTCGTCAAATATATGCTTTTCTTCTTCAAAACATTCCAGGAGCTTATCTGCATCACAGCAAAGATCCACATTTTTCTTCTGCGCGTCAGATATCAGATTTGCAAGCATTTTGCGTACAAAATCTGATAATGAATCATATCGTACCGTGTCTCCCAGAAAACCGAATTGAGGGTTGGTGATCGAACACAATTGTCTGGAAATACAACCAATCTCCCTGGCAATCTTGCGATTTGTCTCCTCCGGCAGATTATCTTTTATAAAGCTGTAATTACACCCTGGAAGCTTTTCCATGAAAAAGTAATCACCGTCACATATTGTTCCGGAGCAGTCATAAGCCAGAACTTCTGCGACTTTAAATGAACAATTCTCCCGCACGAGCTTCATCGCCGTAACTTCCGCATCCATCAGATGAATCTCATTGGATGTATTGCCAGTTCTGTCTTTTGCAGCAATCTTCAGGATGCATTCATCACCGTCACTAAACGTGATGTTATACGTAACATTGCACATCCCCTCCGTCAGCTCTTTAATGCTTGCTGCAGTTTTCGACGGAAATGACTTGCTTATCATTTCGTTTATGACTGTATCTGATTGCCGGTTCTTTGTAATCAAATCAGTACACCCAGCCGAAAAGGGAATTGAAAAGATCATATGCATCATCTGACCAGAATGTTGCCCACATAAGGCCTGAAACAAACAATGCGAAAACACTTAAGATGAGACCGATTACAGCCATGGCCTTAAGCTTGCCGTTCTTCTTCACAAGTCCCAGGATCGAGAGAACAGCGCCGGCAAGGCCTTCTAATATACTGATAAAGTTGACGAAAATAATAAAGCAAAATGCGACAGCACTTATTCCAAGGATAAAACCCGCAATAGCTAATCCCTTAGACTTTTTGACCGGTGCATCGGGAACTGCAGCCGGCACTTGCGGTACAGGCTGATAATATACAGGCTGAGCTGCAGGTTGAGGAACCGGCTGGACTACCGGTTGAGGTGCAGTTTGGACAGGCGGGACAGACTGGACTGGTTGAACAGGTTGTGTTACAGGTGTTCCGCAATTGGGGCAAAATGACTGACCATCTTTGATCAATGAACCACAAGAACTACAATACATCGTCTTTCCTTCCTTTTAATCAGTGTCTCATAACACCTTATAAGTCTATCTCAAACTCTTCGTAATACTTTCCTTGATGGCTTTCATCATTATATATCAGCTTTATGGTGTCTTCGTCTACCCATTCGACTTTAAAATATACCTCTTCGTTGAATCCTCTGCCTTCATATTTCCAGATGACATCGCCATGGTAGATCACATGTGGTCTGCTCACGGCATCATATTCAACGATTATTGAATTCTCTCCGTTTGGCGAGGAATACTTTTCACGTCTGTTACCACATGAAGCAACATTCAACGCAATGAAAACCATTAAACAAAACGATAACAGTCTTTTCACTTCTCTATACCTTTCAATAGTCTTCATAATCATAAACACATCTTTGCGGCCTTATGATACGAAAACATTTCGGCCGCCAACACTTGTTAATATTATTACAAATATACGGGATTAAATGTTGCAATTCTCATCAGGCTGAAAAACAAAGGAGTCACCGGAAACGGTAACTCCTCTATGGTGGGAAGAGGTGGATTCGAACCACCGAAGTCGATGACGACAGATTTACAGTCTGTTCCCTTTGGCCGCTCGGGAATCTTCCCATGTATTAAGTTGTTGTGTATGGTGGGCCTTCGGGGACTCGAACCCAGGACCAACCGGTTATGAGCCGGGAGCTCTGACCAACTGAGCTAAAGGCCCACATCCACACTACACATGCTTTTTTCAAAGCGCTTGATTAGTATAGTAATTTAGTTCTATTTAGTCAAGAGTAAAATTCAGGCTGAGGCAAAAATTCCTCAGCCTGAACTATAAAATCACTTTGCGCTAATGTATCCCTTAGCTACGAGAAGCTCAGCTGTAAGGACTCCGCCGCCTGCAGCGCCTCTCAATGTATTGTGTGAAAGGCAAGCAAACTTGTAGTCGAAGAGGTTGTCTTCTCTGAGTCTTGCTACAGATACGCCCATGCCGTTCTCGAAGTTAGCGTCGAGCTGGGGCTGGGGACGGTTATCTTCCTCAATGTACTGGAGGAAATGCTTGGGAGCTGAAGGAAGACCGAGTTTAACTGCTTCGCTCTCATAGTTCTTCCATACTTCTATCATTTCTTCCTTGGAAGGCTTATTCTCGAAGGATACGCTTACTGCAGCCGTATGACCTTCCTGAACTGCTACACGGTAGCACTGAGCGGAAATAACGGGATTCTTTGCAAGATCGATATGGTCGCCTGCAAACTGACCCCAAACCTTAAGAGGCTCTTTCTCGGACTTCTCCTCTTCACCGCCAATGTAAGGGATTACATTGCCGACCATCTCAGGCCAGTCCTTAAATGTCTTGCCTGCACCGGAGATTGCCTGGTATGTGCAGACTGAAATAGCCTTGATGCCATTCTTAAGGAAAGGTGTAAGAGCAGGAACGTAGCTCTGGATAGAGCAGTTAGGCTTAACGGCGATAAAGCCTCTCTTTGTGCCTAATCTCTTTCTCTGAGCTTCGATGAGCTGAGCGTGGTCTGCGTTGATCTCAGGGATGATCATAGGAACATCTTCTGTCCATCTGTTAGCAGAGTTGTTTGATACAACAGGGCACTCGAGCTTTGCGATCTTCTCTTCCAAAGCCCTGATCTCATCCTTCTTCATATCTACAGCACAGAATGTGAAGTCGATCTTGCTGCAATACTCTTCGATATTGTCTGTACCATAGACTACCATCTTCTTAACGAACTCAGGACAAGGTATGTCGAGCTTCCATCTGCCCTCGACTGCCTCTTCGTAAGTCTTGCCTGCAGATCTGGGTGATGCGCATAAAGCAACGATCTCAAACCAGGGGTGATCTGCGAGAAGAGTGATAAATCTCTGTCCGACATATCCCGTTGCACCGATGATACCGACTCTTAATTTCTGTTCCATTTCTAATTACTCCATTGTCTCTTCACAGTGAAAACTGTGGTTATTTTCGGCTCTGTTGTCCGCGTGTCGCGTACATTTGTCTTTCGAGCAAACACATATTATCACAATGACTTTTGTATAACAAGTATGTCAAATCAACCAAATGCCCGCCATCCTTATGTTAGAATTAAGGCAATTAATCAAAAACCAAAGAGGTATCTAAGTTTATGTCGCCTACGTTCCCGCTTCTCGAGAATTACTGCAGCTATATGCTGGCTGCCTTGGGACGCTCGGAACTGACGGTTAAAGAATACAGATATGATCTTATTCTTTTCGCGAGATTCCTGAAAATGGACCGCGGACTGGTACCTGAAGGCACTCCCCTTGAAGAGATAGACATATCAGATATAGATGTAAAAATGCTTAACAGAGTCACCACAGATGACCTTCTGGCATTTGTCATCTGGCTGTCGCGATCCAGGAAACAGTCTAATTCTGCAAGAGCAAGACACATAGCTTCACTCAAGAGCTTTTTCAAGTATCTCCATTCAAAGAGAAGAGTCATAGACAACAACCCTGCTTACGACATAGAGACGCCTAAGATCGGCAAACGCATGCCTAAGTATCTGACACTTGAACAGAGCCAGGAACTGCTTAAAACGGCATACGACTCGCCTAAGGAATCCAACGAACGCGACTACTGCATGCTTACGCTATTCCTTAACTGCGGCATGCGTCTTTCTGAGCTTCGCGGGATCAACACCAACGACATTCACGGCACTACCCTGACCGTTATAGGTAAAGGTAATAAAGAACGTACGATATATCTTAACGATGCATGTCTGGAAGCTCTTGATGACTGGATGAATAAAAGAGCTACCCTGAAGATTAAGCCTGAAGCAGAGAAAGCACTGTTCGTATCAAAGCGTGGCACGAGGATCTCTGATGATATGATCCAGATAACGATCAAGCGTCTTCTTGAAGAAGCAGGCATCGATACCAGGATCTACTCTGTACATAAATTAAGGCACACTGCAGCAACCCTCATGTATAAATACGGCAAGGTCGATATCAGAAATCTCCAGATGATATTGGGACACCAGAGCGTCTCCACTACCCAGATATATACGCATGTTGATGATGAGGCATTGCAGCGTGCAATTGAGAGCAATCCTCTGGCTAACTTTGATCCTGATAAAAAGAAATAATTACAGGGCCTTCATGGGCTCGCCCCATGTACCCATATCTCTTCCGTCGTAACCGAAATAATGGTGGCATGTTGTCTTTACGGGAGCGATGCGTCTTAACTTCTGCTCAGCTGTCTCATCAGAAGACAAAGATTCGTCCTGAAGAACGTTTCTTATCTTGCAGAGCATGACAGTACCATCGTGCTTCTGGATAAAGTCTGTAACTTCAAGCTCGAAATTCACGGGTGAATTATTTAGTACCGGAACATCCAGCACAGCACCCTTCCCTATATCGAGATCGATCTTCATCTTGTCGGGATTCTTACCGCTTACTATGCCCATGTAATCAGCCACGGGCAGAAGTTCTTCTGTTACGATATTTGCCGAAAAGATCTTATTACGTTCAATGTTCTGCTTTGTAGTCTTGTCTCCGCCTATGCAGCACATTACGCCCATCTCGCCGTCCCAGATATAGCTGAACCAGCAGAAAAGGCCGAAATCGGGATTGCCGTTCTCATCGTAAGTTCCGTAGAGAAACAATGTTTGCGGACAAAAGTCGTTATATGGTTTTAAGCTTTTCTTTCCCATTTTAATTCCCCACAATTAATTATTTAGCTGAACCGGTTAGCCTTATCTTCGGCCTGTCAGCTCTCTGTTCAAATCCGAGCATGCAGATAAGAGCTGCAGCAGTTCCCATAAGCTGATAGTGTGAAGTAAATGTACCAATGTTGTTAGCGTAAGGTTCACCGAGTTTGATCTCAGGAAGTCCAACAGAATATCCGAAGAGAAGATACGGAACAGATACATGCATCATTTCCTTGAAAGATTTCTTCTCAACAAAGAAGGTTCTCTTGTTTGTAATTACAACACCTGTCTTGCCACGTACAAAGATACCATCATCGTTATAAATGATTATTCTCTCATCAGGCATCATGCTTCCTGCAAGTCTTTTCGAGATATCATTGAGATTCTTTTCGCGGATTCCGGGAGCTGATGCCTCATCGTAACCCATGAGATAATCACGCATATACTGCTCAACCC
>X410_Impala__coassemble_183_pt1 | contig 13282 bp, 14 predicted proteins | sample X410_Impala__metabat2_low_PE_001 | metagenome-assembled genome bin X410_Impala | reverse complement strand
GAATGGTGCCGGTAAGAGCACACTGATGAAGATCCTTGCGGGTCTTATTTTTCCTACGTCAGGCGATATGACGTTTATGGGGGAGACCGATCCTTCTGCGATAGAACAGAAGCGCAAGAGCGTCGGAACGATGATCGAAGGTCCTTATCTTTATCCGGGCTATTCGGTAAGACAGAATGTCGAGCTTCAAAGACTTCTCATCGGCAATCCGGATGAATCAGCAACAGACAGAGTTATCGAACTTGTCGGACTTTCAGACAGCAAGAAGAAAAAAGCAAAGAAGCTTTCGATGGGAATGAAGCAGCGGCTCGGCATTGCAATGGCAATGGTCGGCAATCCGAGATTCCTTATTCTCGATGAACCCATAAACGGTCTTGATCCGAAGAATATCGTAACGCTGCGAAGTATGCTTAAGAAGATCAATCAGGATAATGACTGTACGATATTCGTGTCGAGCCATATCTTAAGCGAACTCTATCTTCTTGCAACGGATTTCATATTCATTCATAAGGGAAAGATAATTGAGACTGTTACGCACGAACAGTTGGAAGAGAAGTGCAGCCAGTATATCTTTATCAGGAACAACAATATCCCTGAGACTGTAACCATTCTCGAAAAGCATTTTCCCCACGTCAATTACAAAGTTGAATCAGATGATTCGATCAAGGTTTACGCTAAATCAGATATTATGACTGAACTGTCAGGTTATATGATGCAGGCCGGAATAACCATTTCCGAACTCTCCGAAAAGGAACTGACACTTGAGGAATACTTTATAAGCATTACGGGGGGTGGGAATAATGTTTAATCTGTTAAGAATCGAAGGATATAAAGCCAGAAAGTTTATACCTTTCTATGTATGTGTCGGAATGATCGTTGTTTTCTTTTTAAATTGGTTTACACAGGGCCTGAAGCAGGAAGCGATCGATTACTGGAATTACACGACAATGCATAACGGATTTGCAGAGGGAATACAGGACTGTTCTTTCTCTTTCCTGTATGGAATGATAATAGCGTGGTTTGCAGGAATAGACTTTACTAACAGGACAATGCACAGGGCGATCGCGGCAGGAACCAAGAGATGGAAGATAATCGTTGCCAAACTTGTTTCAACAAGCATTATGGTATTCATCATTCACTTACTGGAAGCGGCAGGACAGACAGCTGTATTCGGGAAGGTGTTTGGTTTTTCATTTGAAGGCTTCTCAGGCAAAGACCTGCTGTGGACCGGCGTCGTCGCGCTTCAGATAATCGCAATGACTGCTTTCTATTTGTTTATTACCATCATCTGCGGAAATGTTTATACTTCGCTGTTTGCGTGTGTTGCAGTGTCGGCTTTAGGCGGAAACGTATTGCGTAATTATCTCGGAGGAAATTTCATATACGAGCACTCGTTTTTCTGCCTTGCGAAAAGCTCATCTGCATCTGATTTGATACCATGTGCCGTGTGTGCAATAATAGCGACTGTGGCATTTGTAGTTGTCGCATCGTTGATCTTCAAGAAAAAAGATGTAGCCAATTAATTTAATCTGAAATAAGGGATAATACGGAGGACCGGAAATGTTATATGTGATCATCATCCTTATAATTCTGGTCCTCTTTTTATTTGTCAGATTACTGCTGCTTAAAAAGGAACTTAAGCGTGTTACAAAAGAGATGAAAAAGAATCCCACTTATGAACACATGAATATGGATTTCATAGATAAGGATCTTCAGAAAATGATCACAGAGGTCAACAATCTTTACGACCAGATAATGCGTGTAAAAGCAGAGTGCAAAGACGATGAGAGAAAGATAAAAGATTCGATCTCGATGATCTCTCACGACATGAGAACTCCGCTTACATCCGTTATCGGTTATCTGCAGGTTGCGCAAAGATCAGATAATGCGGAAGAGAAAAATGCGAACATAGAAATCGCTCTTGAAAGAGCGCGTTATCTTAATGATCTCGTTAATGATTTCTTCGACATATCACTCATAGAATCAGAACAGAGTGAAGCTGATATCGAGAAAGTGAATCTTTCTGAGATCATCTGCGAAGAGATACTTGCCTCAAGTCCTGAGATCGATAAGAAGGGAATAGAACCTTTATTTGAACAGTCTGATTGTGATGTTTTCATAAGAGCTGACAGAAAGAAGCTTTCAAGAATAATCCAGAATCTTATTTCAAATGCGGTGAAGTATTCCGAGAAGAGACTTGAATTCGTTATTGATGATAGTGATCCTTCCAAAGTCTCATTGAAAATGATCACTGATTGTTATGAGAAAATAGACACCGATAAAGTATTCGACAGATTCTATCAGAACGATTCTTCCAGGACCAAAGGCGGTGCCGGATTGGGCCTTTATATCTGCAAGAGTTTTATTGAGATGATGAATGGTTCCATCTCTGCAAAACAGGACGGAAATTCGTTTGAAATCTTGCTGACGTTTTTAAAGCCTGAAGATTAATCCGCCATTTTATAACCCATGCCGTAAACTGTATCGATATACGGTTCGTCCGTGAGCTTTGCGATCTTTTTTCTGAGATTGCTCATGTGGACATTCATGGTGTTGTCTTCACTGACATAACTGCTTCCCGTAACGCTCTCAAAAAGGTTTCTTTTTGAAAAGATCTTTCCGGGATTGCTGAGCATAAGTTCCAGGATGGAATACTCCATAGCGGTGCAGACAAGTTCGTTGTCTCCGATGTAGATCCTTCTGGAATCTTTTTCTATTCTCATGTCTTTATACGAGATGTTTTCTGTTTTGTCTTCGACTCTTCGAAGAACTGCTTCCAAGCGGAGTATTACTTCATCGATGTCAAAAGGCTTGCAGATAAAATCATCTGCACCGAGTCTTAATAACTCTATCCTGTTATGGACATCGTTTTTTGCAGACAAAACGATTACCGGAGTTTTCTTTACTTCGCGAAGTGATCTTAAAACTTCTTCTCCGCTCTTAACGGGAAGCATAAGATCCATGAGGATCATGTTGTAATCCTTTTCGAGCGCCATGTTAAGACCTGAAAGTCCGTCAGTGCAGCTGTCGACTTCGTAGCCGCTCTTTTTGAGAATGCCGCAAAGCAGCGAGTTGATCGTAGGATCGTCTTCAATTACCAGTATCATTTAATCTTCACCTATTCCTTAATGTTCCCGTTAACTCTTTGATTATACATCTCGGAGAAGAACACTTTCTTAATTTTTCCTAAATTTATCGTTTCTGGAAACGGATTTAGTTATCACTGATGCTTTTACTAAAATCGTTTCCAAAATTTGATGTTTCAGGAAACAAAAATAGTAATTCACGGTGATTTTACTAAATCTGTTTCCTAAATCCGCGGTTTTAGGAAATTTTTTTGTACCAACAAAAAGAGCGCCCCGGAAATCCGAAGCGCTCTTATTTAGCAATTGTTAACGCGTAAGTTATTTAGCGTTCTGTGCCTTGAGGGAGTCTCTGATCTCTGTGAGGAGCTTAACTTCATCAGACGGCTCAGGTGCAGGTGCGGGTTCTTCCTTTGCGCCCTTCTTAAGCTTCTTACCGATACCACTCTTGAGAGTGTTGATAGCCTTAAGCATGATGAAAAGGATTACAGCCATGATAAGGAAATTGATGATAGCTGTTAAGAAAGCACCGTAGTTAAGTGAGAGGCTCTGGATCTCTTCCATAGTAAGACCTGTGTAGTCAACCCAGGGAAGTCTGATAGAACCGGCAATCTCAGCACCGCCGACGGAAGCGATCAAAGGATTAATGAAACTGTCTGTAAAGGACGTAACGATATCCTTGAATGCAGCACCGACGATAACACCGATAGCCATATCAACTACATTGCCCTTGAGTGCGAATTCTTTGAATTCTGAAATTAAACCCATAATGTTTTCCCTCCTGATGGATTGTTATTAAAAACCCCGGGCCTGCAGTACAGACCCGGGAAGTTTTACGGTATTAAGTTGTAGATCAAGCAAACTTTCTTGCTTCTTCGGGAAGGCTGTCAACCTCACCGCTGTAAAGGATAGTAGCTGTAACAGGTGTGTCCTTCAGGAATTCGTCGAGCTTCAAAAGGAAAGCGCCGAGACCTTCGGGATCGTAGTTGTTAGCAACTTTGCAGATTGCGTCAACATAGATATGGGTTAAGTCGTAATCTTTTGAGCAGATACCGCAGATGAATGCGAGAACCTGGTCGAAACCTTCGATGGGGTATTCCTTCATATTTACAAGACGGACTGTGGGCTTAAGAAGCTGGTCTAATCTGTTTCCGCGTTCAAGGCATACTACGTTGCTGTCAGTAGCTGCAACTGCGTTAATGTCATCGACGAGCTTTGCTGTCTTGCCCGTGCCCTTGGGTCCTGCAATAAGTTTAATCATAGAATGTCTCCTTTGGGGATCATATTTCCATTGGATATTTGGATATGTTTATTTTAGTATAATTGGCACCTGAAATGAATATTAAATTGTAAAAAATCAGGAACATTTTTCGGTTTGCGTTATTTATTATCTTATGTTAAAATAACCGAGTTCATAAAAGACTTTTTACGAACGGACAGCGTTATGCGTGTCCGTTTTTTGTTGTAAAAGGAGAAAGAATTTGGCTAAAAGATCAAAGGTAGCACAGGAAGCGTTCGAACTCGCAGAGCCTGTCGTAACAGAACTCGGTTTTGACCTTGTTGACTGTTCTTACGTAAAGGAAGCCAGAGGAATGGTCCTGACGCTTTACATCGACAAGAAGGGCGGCATCGGCATCGATGACTGTGAGACGGTAAGCCGTGCGGTAGATCCCGTCATTGACGAGTCATCTTCCATCGATCCGGATTTCTTTGAAGTATCCTCTCCCGGACTTACAAGACCTCTGGAGACTGAAAAGGACTACAACAGATACAGCGGAGAGAAAGCAGACGTTACTCTCTATAAGCCTTTGGAAGGCAAGAAGAACTTTACTGCGGTCATCAAAGGCGCAGAAGGTGATAAAGCAACATTTGTGTTTGATAACGGAGAAGAGCTGACCCTTGCATTAGAGGAGATCGCTAAGGCCGTACGTCACATAGAATTTTAAGCAGGAGGAAATATAAAATGCCCAGAAAGAAGAATGAAGAGGAACCTAAGGATACAATAGTAAGTCTCGTTAAGCTCCTCGCAGAGGAAAGAGACATCGACGAGGAAGAAGTATTCCAGGCGATCGAGAGCGGTCTTGTAGCTGCATACAGACGTGAGTTCGGCGGCAACAAGCAGGATATCAAGTCCGTAAGCGCTGAGATCGACAGAGAGTCAGGCGAGATCTATGTATATAAGCTCGCTGAAGTTGTTGACGATGTAGTAGATGAGGCAAACGAGATTTCCATCGAAGCTGCTAAGGAGCTTGGTTATGAGGATGTTGAAGTCGGAGACGAGATCGAGATCGGTATCGACGTTGAGGACTTGGGCCGTCTTGCTGCAAGCGCTGCTAAGAATGCCATCAACCAGAAGCTCAGAGATGCAGAGAGCATGAAGATCGAGAAGGAGTTCTCCGGCAAGATCGGTGAGATCACTTCCGGCACTATCGTTCGTAAGGACGCAAGAAACGTATATGTAAATATCGGCCGTGCTGAAGCTATCGTTAAGCACGACGGTCAGATCAGAAACAACAGAAACGAGCATTATGATCAGGACAGGATCATGAAGTTCCTCGTAATGGGCGTTGAAGAAGCTAACGGCAGACCTTCCGTTGTTCTCTCAAGAACAGACGCAAGACTCGTAACAAAGCTTTTCGAGCTCGAAGTACCTGAGATCAAGGCAGGCGACGTTGTTATCAGATCCGTTGCAAGAGAGGCAGGTTCAAGAACAAAGATCGCTGTTTACTCCAAGGATCCCGATATCGATGCAAAGGGTTCATGCGTAGGTCAGAGAGGCCAGAGAGTTCAGCAGATCATGAACGAGCTTGCTGAAGAGAAGATCGACATCGTTGACTGGAAGGAAGATCCCGCTCTCTTCATCAGCGAAGCTCTCCAGCCTGCAAAGGTTTCCAGAGTTGATACTGAGATCACAACAAACGAGAACGGTGAAGTCGAGAGATATGCAAAGGTTATCGTTCCCGACCAGCAGTTCTCACTTGCTATCGGTAAGAGCGGTCAGAACGTACGTCTCGCTGCAAGACTCACAGGTTTCAAGATCGACATCAAGAAAGAGTCTGACGAGAGCGTAGAAGCATCCAAGGCACTTATCGATGACTTTACTGTCGTTGATGATGAAGCCGGCAAAGAGGAATAATCCTGCAGAGCGTTAATGTTATGAAGAAAAAGCCGCAAAGAAGTTGTGTATCATGCAGAACCGTAAGAGATAAAAGTGATCTCTTGCGTATCGTCATGACTCCCGAAGGAGAGGTTGTTTTCGATCCCACCGGAAAGCTTTCCGGAAGAGGAGCTTATCTCTGCCCGAAGGAAGAGTGCATAACTGCTGAGCTTAAGAAGGCAGCAAAGCTTTCGAAGGGACTTAAGAAGCCTTTGACTGATGAAGAAATCAAAGCGCTTGCAAGTTCACTTCTGGAAAGAATTAAAGAGAACTGATGACTGAAAAAGAAAGAGCATTCGGAATGATAGGGCTTGCAGCCCGCGCCGGAAAAGTCGTATCGGGAAGCGATGCGGTAAAAGGAGCGATCCGTTCGGGCAATGTCGAGCTGCTGATAATAACCCGTGACATTTCAAGGAACTCTCTCGATAAGATACTGAAGAACATGACAAGTGATAAAGAGATTGCCTGCTTCAGTTTTGCGACATCAGATGAATTAGGAGATGCATTAGGCAAGCCAAACAGAACAGTTGCGGCTATTACGGACAAAAGCTTTGCGGAAGGGATTTCCGCCATACTCGAGAATATCAACGAGGAGGAAGATACTTGATGAGTGAAGATAATGAGAACAAGAAGAATGGCTTGACTGCCGGAGGCGTATCCGGCACCAAGAAGATGAGACTTGGCCGTGTACATAAGAAAAAGACTGAAGATGCACCTGAAGCTCCTGCAGAAGAAGTAAAGGTTGAAGTTGCGGCGCCTGCACCTGCTCCCGTAGAGGCAGCAGAAGAGAAGCCTGCAAAGAAGACTGCAGCAAAGAAGGCAGCAGCTTCTGAAGAGGCGGCTGAAGAAAAGCCTGCAAAGAAGACAACCAAAAAGACTGCTTCCGAAGAAAAGGCTGAAGAGAAGCCTGCAAAGAAGACTGCAGCAAAGAAGGCAGCAGCTTCTGAAGATACGGCTGAAGAAAAACCTGCAAAGAAGACGACCAAAAAGGCTGCTTCTGAAGATAAGGCAGAAGAAAAGCCTGCCAAGAAGACAACAAAGGCTGCTGCTCCCAAGGCTGAAAAGAAGGCTGAGGAACCTGAAAAGAAGGAACCTGAAGTAAAGCCCGAAGAAAAGCCTGAAGCAAAGGCTGAAGTTAAGGCTGAAGTCAAGGAAGAAGTTAAAGAAGAGAAGAAGCCTGAAGTTAAGGCTGAACCTGTAAAGGAAGAAAAGAAGCCTGAAGTTAAGCCTGAGCCTGCAAAGCCCAGACTTTCTTCTGCGGTTATCTCACTTCCTGACGTTCCCGCAAGAGGCGAGACGATCAGAAGTTCAACTGTTATCACATATTCAGGAAGAGATAAGAAGAGTCCGATGAGAAGCGGCGGTTCCGGCGGATACCAGAACAACAGAGGCGGCGGATTCCAGAAGCAGGGCGGTGCAGGATTTGATAAGGATAAGGATGAAGACGGTTCACGTCCGCAGTTCAAGAGAGCACCCAAGCCGAGAGCAGAAGCTCCCATCGAAGACACAAAGAAGAGCAGATCTTCTTATGCTGAGAAGAGTGCTTTCGACAAGAAGCATAACAATGCCGACAGAAGAGACGGCGAGAAGAACGCTAACATTGATAAGAGAAAGCAGTCCCGTACATCACAGTTCACAGGACGTGTTAACAGCGACGGTGATTACGACGATTTCTCATTCAGAAAGAAGAAAAAGAAGCAGGAAGCACAGCAGGCTGTTGTTGAGCAGGTAATCACTGAGATCAAGATCCCTGCATTCATCACAGTTAAGGAATTTGCTGAAGGTATCGGCAAGAAGAGTTCCGACATCATCATGGCTTTGATGAAGCTTGGCGTTATGGCTACTATCAACCAGGAACTCGATTTCGATACGGCATGCCTCGTTGCAGACAGCTTCGGAATCAATGCAGAGCTTCTTGAGGAGAAGACAGAGGAAGATATCCTTTTCAACGATGAGGATAATCCGGAGAACCTCGAGACAAGACCTCCGGTCGTCGTTGTTATGGGTCACGTTGACCATGGTAAGACATCACTCCTCGATAAGATCAGATCTTCCAACGTAACCGAAGGCGAAGCCGGCGGTATCACACAGAAGATCGGTGCTTACACCGTAAGACTCAAGGGACGTCAGATTACATTCCTCGATACCCCGGGTCACGAAGCGTTCACCACGATGAGAGCAAGAGGTGCACAGTTCACCGATATCGCTATCCTCGTTGTAGCTGCAGACGACGGTGTAATGCCTCAGACGATCGAAGCTATCAACCACGCCAAGGCTGCTAATACAGAGATCATCGTTGCGATCAACAAGATCGATAAGCCGGGTGCAAATCCTGACAGAGTTAAGCAGGAACTTACACAGTATGGTCTCATTTGTGAAGAGTGGGGCGGCCAGACGATCATGGTACCGATTTCCGCTAAGCAGGGCACAGGTATTGATGACCTTCTCGAAAACGTTCTCCTCACGGCTGACGTCATGGAACTCAAGGCAGATCCCAAGGGTCAGGCTAAGGGTGCCGTTATCGAGGCTAAGCTCGATAAAAACAGAGGTGCTGTTGCATCAGTTCTCATCCAGCGCGGTACTTTGAGACAGGGCGATACAGTTGTATGCGGACCTATCCTCGGTAACGTAAGAGCTATGTACGATGACAAGGGTACTCCTATCAAGAAGGCTGGTCCTTCTATCCCTGTTGAGATCTTAGGTCTTCCTGAGGTTCCTCAGGCAGGTGAGATCCTCTTTGCCGTAGACGATGATAAGACAGCAAGACAGCTCGTTGAAAAGCGTAAGATCAAGCAGAGAGAAGAGCAGCTCCACAGATCATCCAAGATGAGCCTTGATACACTCGCAGCCCAGATGGCAGCAGGCGATGTTAAGGACCTCAACATCATCATCAAGGCTGATGTCCAGGGTTCTGTCGAAGCCGTTCAGCAGTCTTTGGAGAAGCTCACAAACGAAGAAGTTAAGATCAATGTCATCCACGGTGCGGTCGGTGCGATCAACGAGTCCGATATCGTTCTTGCTGATGTATCCAACGCTATCATCATCGGCTTCAACGTTAGACCTTCACAGATGATCATTGATAAGGCTAAGGAAACAGGCGTAGACATCAGACTCTACAGCGTTATCTATAATGCTATCGAAGATGTCGAGAACGCTATGAAGGGTATGCTCGCACCTAAGATCGAGGAAGTTGTCTGGGGTCATGCAGAAGTCAGACAGCTCTTCAAGGTCAGCGGCATCGGTACTATCGGCGGATGCTATGTTACGGACGGTAAGATCCTTAGATCTTCCAACGTCAGAGTCATCAGAGACGACGTCGTTGTATATACAGGTGTTCTCGGTTCATTGCAGCACGAGAAGGATTCTGTAAAAGAAGTAGTATCCGGACACGAGTGCGGTCTTACAGTCGAGAAGTATAACGACACTAAGATCGGCGACGTTATCGAGGCATTCGGCAACGTCGAAGTTAAGAGGGACTGATATGAAAAACAGAAGACCTGAGATAGTCGGAGATGAGATCCAGAAGATCATCTCGACAATAATCTCGACAAAGTTAAAGGATCCCAGAGTTCCTTTGCTGACGTCTGTTACGTCTGTCAAGATGAGCCGCGACTTATCTCATGCGACAGTGTTCATCTCCGTATACGGCGATGAGAAGACACAAAAAGAAGCTATGGAAGCCATAGAGCATGCAAAAGGTTTTATCCGTTACGAGACCGTACAGGAGATAAACTTAAGAGTCGCTCCCGAGCTCAGCTTCAAACTTGATAACACTCTTAACAATGCCCTCAGGATGGAGGCTTTGATCGATAAGACGATCAAGGAAGACGAAGCAAGACGTCTTGCAAGAGAAGAGAAAAACGGAACTAAGGAAGAAGGTGGCGAAGAAGCGTAACTGCTTCTTTGCCACTCCTTTTTACCCGGTAGATTAGAACGGAGATTCGTAATGAGAGAACGCTATAAAGAAGGCAGCGCAAGAAGCGCAAAAAACATCTTAAGCGTTATTGAAAAAGCCAAACAGAATGACGAGGTAATACTGGTCTTTCTTCACAGGAGCGTTGACGGAGACTGTGTAGGATCGGCATCGGGAATCTGCTCCATGATCAGAAGCTTTGGAGTTTCTGCTTATGTTGCCATTCCTGAAGCTTTGCCTGAGAACATGAAGTTCTTAGGGATCGAAGATCTGTTTTTCCGTCCCGACGGCAATACGCATCTTGCAGAAGAATTCACCACATCAGGAACACTTGCAGGCAAGAAGATCGGTGCTGTAATCGCGACTGATATTTCCGAATCTTCAAGAATGGGAATATGCGGTGAGATATTTGATTCAGTTGAACCTAAGATCGTCATCGACCACCATGCTTCGGTAACTTTAAGATCCGACAATCTCTGGATCGATCCCGAAGCTTCATCTGCAAGTGAGATGGTCTTCTACGTAGCAGAGCAGATATCTGCTATTACCGGAAAGGAAATGAAGGACATCATTACTTCCAATGCCGCTAAGGCAGTACTTGCCGGAATCGTTACAGACACCGGACGATTCACGTTTAAGAATACGCGTCCCGAGACGCTTGAATCCGCCGGACTTCTCATTGAACTTGGTGGTGATATTTCAGAAGTCTGCTATAACCTTTTCGACAGAAAGACAAAGCAGAAATTCCGTTTGTCTGCTAAGGCAAGATCGGAAGTTCAATTCTATTATGATGATAAATTCGCAATGACTGTGGTTCCTTATTCACAGTTCGTTGAATATAATGCCGGACCAGATGGTGTTGATGATGTTGTATCCGCAATGCGTGACATTGACGGCGTTGAACTTGCCATTGTCTTGAGAGAACTTGAAAGCGGCGAGATCAGAGGTAACATCAGATCACAGGATTATTTTGACTGTTCCAAATTTGCCGAGATCTACGGCGGAGGCGGTCATTTGAGAGCTGCAGGTTTTACTGCGAAGAATATCGATATATACAAGCTTGCCGAAGAAATCGTGAGCAAGGTTCAGGACGCTTTATGATTCAGGACGGATTCATCCTTGTAGATAAGCCTGAAGGATGGACTTCATTCAAGACCGACCGTTTTGTCGGCGGTCTTCTCGGCACCAGAAAAGTCGGACACCTTGGAACTCTCGATCCGTTTGCGACGGGTCTTCTTCCTGTGTTTGTCGGCAAAGGCTTAAAGTTCTTAAGATTCTGCGAAGGCTTTGACAAAGGTTATTCTTGCAAATGCATTTTCGGTGCGAGAACAGATTCAATGGATAAGACGGGAGAATTTATTTCCGAGAACTATCCGACTGAATCTGATCTTGATGAACTCTCCCGTACTGATTACAAAACGGTACGTGATGCATTCTTAAAAGTTAAGGCCATAAAAGAGCAGCTTCCGCCTGCGTATTCGGCGAAAAAGATCGACGGCAAAAAGGCTTATGAACTAGCAAGAAAAGGCGAGCTTCCTGATCTGAAGCCTGCGCCCGTAACGATCTATTCACTTGATATAACAAACATAGAAGTGCCGGAAAAAGGACTTGCAGTTGATTTCGATTGTCTGTGCTCAAAGGGAACATACATAAGAACGATCTGCTCTGATCTCGGTGACATCACAGGTTACGGAGCTTACGCTGATTCTTTGAGAAGAACTGTTAACGGCCAGTTCAACGTAAAGGATGCATTTACTCCCGATGAACTTCAAAAGATGGTAGAAGCGGGTGATTTCTCATTTGTAAGAGATGCTTCTGAGACGATTACTTTCCTGCCTGAGATAAAGCTTGATGCTAAGCAGACTAAAGACATCAAGTTCGGCAGAAAGATTGCTTTCCCATTTGATGTGAAGATCGAAGGTGACGAACGCATCTATTACAGGGCAACATCTGAAGACAAGCTTATTGCCGTTGTTTTCCCTGCAGTCGAAAAAGGTGAATTGGTAATGAGAATAGAGAGGCTTTACGCTCATGATTAAAGTGTGCAATACATACAGTCTTAACGACCTGCCTCTTGGAACAAAGGGACGAGTTTTGGCACTCGGCATGTTCGACGGTCTTCATATGGGACACCTCGACATAATCAAAAAAGCAGTTTCAGTAGCTGAAAGAGACGGGCTTACTTCAACGGTCCAGACATTTAAGAATCTTTTCAAGCAGGACAGTAAGACTCTTTATACTCCGGCCGAAAGATTAAAGCTTGTAAGTCAGACAGGTACTGACGAACTTCTGGTATTGGATTTCGATGAAGTTAAAGACATGGAGCCGGAAGATTATTTAAGAAACATCCTGCTTTACCGTTGTATTGCCGATACGCTCATCATGGGCGAGGATTACAGATTCGGCAAAGACGCAAAAGGCGATGTTGCCATGATAAAAGCATTTGCAAAGGAAAACGATATAAGAGTTATCGTTGTTAAGGATCATCTGCTTGAAGGCACGGACAAAAAGATATCTACGACATGGCTCAGGGATGCGCTCTCTGAAGGTGATGCCGATATTGCAAGAGACCTGTGCGGCGGAAGAGATTACGTTTATTCCGGCAGATGTGTTCAGGGTAAGCAGATGGGCAGGCAGATGGGATTCCCGACTGCCAACATCATCGTGCCTGAAGATAAGTTTGTCGTAAGAAGAGGCGTATATGTATCGCGTGTCAGTCTGGGAAAAAGAACTCTTTACGGCGTAACCAATATCGGCAGAAGACCTACGCTGGAAGATGCCGTAAACGATGTTGTCGAGACATTTATTTTCGACTTTGACGAAGATATCTACGGTGCTGATCTTGAGATCGGGCTCATGCACTTTTTAAGGCCTGAGTCGAAGATGACTTCCAAGGAAGAGCTTATAAATGCCGTAAACATTAATAAGGAACAGGCTTTGGAATACATTAAAAACCACACTTAAACCGCAAAAACGAAGTGCCGAAAGTTATATACTTCTTTTTGTGGTAATATATCAGGGATTTACTGACCCTTATTAAAAGGGCAGGGAAGATAAGGAAACATGATAAATTACGTTAATGTTAAGTTCCCGGGACAGGAATGGAAAATGAATGTTAATCCGGTTACA
>X410_Impala__coassemble_178_pt1 | contig 13559 bp, 14 predicted proteins | sample X410_Impala__metabat2_low_PE_001 | metagenome-assembled genome bin X410_Impala | reverse complement strand
GTATTATTCAGATAAGAGACCTGCTCATTAAGTTAAATAAGGAGAGGGGTGTAACGATAATCATATCGAGCCATATCCTTTCCGAGCTTTCGAAGCTTGCTACTGATTTTGCTTTCGTTGAAGGCGGCAGGGTCGTAAAAGAGATAAAGGCTGAGGCTCTTGAAGGTGCCGGAGGCCTTGTTACGGAATTCTATTCGGCAAACCCTGATAAACTGGTGCCTGTGCTTAATGCAAAGGGACTTACTGCGACATATGACAGTTCAACGGGTGTTGTTTATGCAAAGGGCTACTTCAACCTTACAAATGTTGTTCTTGCGGCTAATGAAGCAGGAGCAAACATTGCACGCGTAGTTCCCAGAGAGACTGACCTTGAGACGTACTTTGTAAAGCTTGTCGGAGGTGAGTCCAATGCTTAAACTTCTCGGATTTGAATTCAGACGTATTTTTAAGAGTATTTTCTTCTGGATCGTTGCCGGATTCAGCTTTATTTGGCCTGTTCTGACAGCAGTTTTATACCGTGCACTGATTACTTTGGATCTTTCTGACGGAATCAAGTTCGGACCTGTCCGTCTTGGAGCAGATGAGATCCAATACCTCACATGGATGATTGCAGTTGCATTTATTACTGAACTCCCTAAGTTCATCGCGCTGTTTACCTGTCTGCATATAGGCAGGGATTATTCTGACGGTATCATAAGAAATAAGATAATCGCAGGCCACTCAAGGATCGCAATCTATGGTTCTTATATAGTTTCGCAGATGGCTGCCACTGTATGTCTTTGCGTGATCTATATTGCTTCGGCATTGTTCGGAGTTGCCGTATCCGGTATCGGAGTCGATCTGAACGGAGGCGAGATGTTCGCCAGATTCGCGACTGCGATAGTCGTATTCCTTGTAATGACCGTATCCTTTACAGTTCTTGCCGTTATCTTCAGAAGACGAGCGCTGCCTTTGATCCTCAGTATACTTATTGCTCTCTCATCTAATGCAGTTGCATCCGTAATCGGTTATTTCAATACGCCCGGTAAGGCATGTGACGGGTATCTTGAGGTAAGAAACGAGAATTACGAGGAATTAGTCGAATTAGGTTACCTTGATGATGATACGGCTGATGAACTCATCGAAAAGAATGACAAAGATGCTTATATGGGTATCGGCTGGAAGATATTCCATCCTGTCTATGTAGTCTCTCCGTTCGGATTTGAAGGAGATTACCAGGCCGGCGGTGTCACAAGCCTTATCAGTAACAGCATTGAGTATCAGAAAGAACTTGATTTCTCGAGTCATTTCATTACCCAGTCGTTCATGCTGGATGATATGGCCCAGGTTACGCCTCAGCAGTACAGAAAGATCGATTCGATGCAGATATCCTACGATGAACTTAACTGGATATATATTGGCAAGTCGGTTGCCTGGATGACGGTAATCGCAGCCTATGGTTTTGTAGTCTTTAGAAAGAAGAATTTGTTCTGATGTTTTATCTTGACCACCGTTTAACGATAATTATCGGCGCTTACGGAAGCGGTAAATCCGAGATCGCAGTTAATATGTCTCTTGCCCAGCGAAAAGCACTGCCGGACAAGAAGCTTCTCATTGCAGATCTCGATATCGTAAATCCTTTCTACCGTTCATCAGACTGCGGAGCAGTTCTTGAAGAAGCAGGCGTAAGGCTGATCACGCCTTTGTATGCCGGTTCCAACGTTGATGCACCGGTCCTTACCCCTGAAATGTACGTTATATTCGATGATGAATCCTATCAGGGCATTTTCGATATCGGAGGAGAAGATATGGGCGCCATCGTTCTCGGTTCCATCAAAAAGAGGATCGAGAATACAGATACAGCCATTTATATGGCAGTTAACACGTTAAGACCTTTTACTTCAGATGCCGAACAGATTGCCGTCATGACTAATGAACTGGCTGCAGCAGCAGGCTTTAAGATCGACGGATATATCAATAACACAAATCTTCTCGAAGAGACTACTGCGGAGATGCTGGCAGAAGGTGAGAAGAAGATCCTTGAAGCATCAGCAATAACAGGTGTTCCGTTGGTAGCTAACTGCGTTATGGAAGGAATTGATATTCCCGAAGGATTATTAAAGCACGGAGAGCTCTTCAGAATGGAGAGAAAGATCAATTACGCATATTAATTGGGGGCAGTAAATGGAAATTGTAAAAGCACATGTTTGCCCGACATGCGGTGCAGGCCTTCAGATCGATTCGGAACGGCAGCTGTATAAATGTCCTTATTGCGGTATTACTTTTGATTATGAGTATTTCCGTGAAGATGATGTGCTGACTAAAGCTGAAAGTGCCATGCGTTCAGGAGAGTTCGTGTCAGCGCTTTCCGCCTATGAATTCATGCTGTCAAAGGACCCTCACAGCTTCGATGCTCTTTTGGGTGTGATCCTTACAAAATTGAAGGCGAAGTCTGTTAATGAACTTAGAAATCCGGAAATCTATTTAGATAAAAATTTTCCTAAGATTAATGCTGAGGTCAGTGCTGCTCTGGAAAAATGTCTTCCTGAGGACCGTTCCTATTTTGAAATGATCCGCGGGCTCATTGAGAAAGGCAGCAGTTATAAAGATAATTCCGATGAGATAAAAGCGCTCCGGAATGAACGGGAGAGCACTCAGTCAGATATTAAGAAACTGGAGCATGAAGCTAAATCCCGTATGCCTAAATACATGAGCAGGGATACAATGGAGGTAATACCGTACCATCCAAAAAAAGGACTTATCTTCACTGGTTCCATATATGCTGCAATACTCATTATCGCAGGATTTGCCACTTATCTGAACAGAGAGCAGATGACCTTCTTTTGGACTGTGTTCATTCTTGCAACTGTTCCTGCCTTGATATTCGGTATATTCTACATAAAAAAGTTCCTTAGCGTTAATGAAGTGACGGTCAAACAGAAGGCTCTTATAAAACATTCATGGGAACTGGATTCTCAGATAAAAGACCGAAGGACTGAATGTAATAATCTGGAAAAGGATATCGAGCATCTGCATTCTGAGCTTTTGAGGATCAAAAGACCATAAGGAAAGCTTAAAGAGCATGAGCTTTTAGAATGTCGAGAAGATTTATTACGTATACTGATTTGGAACCGTTTGTTCCGGAAGGGATCGTTATATGAATACGGTTTATGTTGTAGGCCATAGAAATCCTGACACTGATGCGGTTGTATCCGCAATGGCTTATGCCGCATTGCGAAATGCTGCAGGTGACAGAAATTATGTTGCGGGAAGATTAGATCACTTAAGTGACGAAACAAAGAGAATGCTTGCCAAATTCGGCTTTAATTCTCCTATTCGCATTAAGGATGTAAGGACCCAGGTCAGCGACATTGAATTCGATAAACCGCCGGTATTAGAGCCTTCTGCTACTTTGAACCGTGCGTGGAAAACAATGAACGATGACGGTACCACGTCGATACCTGTCGTTAATTCCGACGGTACGCTCTTCGGCACTCTTTCTGCTGGAGACATTGCCACTTATACACTCGGCACCGTCGAGAATCCTCACATAACCGATCTACCGCTGTTTAACCTTCTCGGCGTTATCGAGGGTCAGATAGCAAAGGACGGAAAAAGTGCAGATACTATTTCGGGCGACATTACTATTGCTCTGCCTGTAAACGGCAATCTGCCTTCTTTCACTGACAGCGACAAGATAGTTCTCTGCGGCAACCAGCCCGACATGATCAAGTATGCCCTTGGAAAGAACGTTAATGCGCTGATACTTTGCGGCGTAAACATCGATAAGGACCTTATCGATCAGTATAAAGACCGCGACACCTGTGTGATTTACACACCGTTTGATGCGCTCAGAACATCTAAGATGATCTGCCAGTCCATGCCGATCGAGCGTGTCTGCGTCCGTGAGGGAATAGTATGTTTCCATCTTACTGATTACATAGATGACGTTCGCGACACGATATTAAAGAGCCGTTTCAGAAGCTATCCCGTGCTCGACGAAACAGATAAGGTTGTCGGAACGCTCTCCAGATACCATCTCTTGAGACCCAAGAGAAAGAATATCGTCCTTGTGGACCATAACGAATCGGCACAGTCGGTTCCCGGTCTTGAACAGGCTGAGCTTTTAGAGATCATCGACCATCACCGACTCGCAGACATTCAGACCACACAGCCTATCAACGTGCGTAATGAGACCGTCGGAAGCACGACGACCATAATTGCAGAGATGTACCAGGAAAGCGGAGTTACACCGACTCCGGCTATGGCAGGACTTATGGTTTCGGCAATCCTTTCCGATACAGTTATGTTTAAGTCTCCCACATGCACTGAACGTGATAAGGTTCTTGCAGGACGTCTTGCGAAGATCGCAGGCGTTTCAATAGAGGAGATCGGCGCAGAGCTTTACGATGCTTCGGGCATTCTCGAACAGAGCGCAGAGCATCTCATCAAGACTGATTTCAAGGAATTCCACATTGCGGGTCAGACGCTCGGCGTAAGCCAGATCATCTGCGTAGACTCTAAGTCAATGATCGCCAGAAAAGCTGAGTTCCTTGAGACGATGGAGATGCTCAAGAAAAAGAATGGTTATGACATGATCCTTTTGATGCTGACAGACGTTCTCATTGAAGGTACCGTGCTCCTTTATATCGGCAGCGACGATACGATACAGAATGCTTTTTCAGCCGAAGCTCATGACAACGAACTGTTCCTTCCGGGCGTAATGAGCCGTAAAAAGCAGATAATCCCTATGCTTACTGCATTGTGGGGTTGATATTGCCGTTTTATTTTTTCAAATATCTGCTCCAATGATCATGTAAAATCATTGTTGTTTTATCAAATAAATGATATTATTTTTATCGGCGGAGTTATTTTCGACCAAGTACCTTAGGAGGAATTAAATATGGGATTGATTAGCTTAATCAAGAATGTGGCAGGCACAACTTTTGATTCAATTTCCAGCCAGATTCAGGATCAGTATCTTGAGTTCTTTACTCAGGATTCTTTGGGACAGGAGATCCTTGTTAAGAAGGGTGCTAACAAGATGGAGAAGGGAAGAAACAAGGGTAATTCCGAAGTTATCTCCAACGGCTCCGTCATCAACGTACCTGAAGGTTGTTTCTGTCTCCTCGTTAACAACGGCGAGATCGTAGATGTAGTTTCCGATGCAGGCGCATATAAGTGGGATACATCAACAGCACCTTCAATTCTTGCAAACAAGAATTTCGGTGAGAATATCAAGCAGTCTATCGGTGACATCTGGAACCGTATGAAGATGGGCGGAGAGATTCAGCAGCAGCAGAGAGTTTACTTCGTAAACAAGCTCGAGATGATGAATCAGAACTTCGGTACACCTTCACCGGTACCTTATGCAGACCCTGAATATCGTAACATCTATATCCGTTTGAACGGTACATTCTCCTTCAGAGTTGAGAATCCTGTTACTTTCTTCAGAAACATCGTTGGTAACGTTAAGGATGAGTACACAGTAGCTGAGTTTATGGGAACACCCGCTAAGCCTCAGCAGCCTCGTCTTGAGTTCCTCGACAACATCACTGAGACACTCAATAAGTGCGGTGGCCCTTACCCGAACGGCATCATGTTCTCAACACTGCCTTCAAAGCAGGGTGAGTTCCGTAGATACATGCAGGATTGCCTCGATGACGAATGGCTCCAGAAGAGAGGTATCGTTGTAGAGACAGTTGCTATCGCTTCCGTTACACCTGACGATAAGTCCCGTGAGAGAATCGAGAAGGTCGACGAGGCAAAGCTCTATGGTCAGGATCCGGGCGCTCTCGGCGCAGCTGTTGCTCTCGGTCAGACAGAGGCTATGAAGGCTGCCGGTGCTAACGCTAACGGCGCAGTTAACGGCTTCATGGGTCTCGGTATGATGGGTGCAGTAGGCGGCAATCAGGCTACAGCAGCCGGTATCAATGCAGCTCAGCAGGCTCCCGTTCAGCAGGGCGGCTTCTTCGGCGGTGCAGTTCAGCAGGCAGCTCCTGCAGCAGCTCCCGCAGCAGCTGGTTGGACATGCGCTTGCGGCCAGGCAGGCAACACAGGTAAGTTCTGCAGCAACTGCGGACAGCCTCAGCCGGCACCTGCAGCAGCAGGTTGGACATGCGCTTGCGGTCAGACAGGTAATACAGGTAAGTTCTGCGGTAACTGTGGTCAGCCTCAGCCTGCAGCAGCTCCTGCTGCTTGCCCTAAGTGCGGCTTCAAGCCCGCTGACGGCAATATGCCTAAGTTCTGCCCTGAGTGCGGTACAAAGATCGAATAAGATCCATCGGTTCTTAAATAAATCCATTCGCGGGGTGTCTCGATCAGAGGCACCCCGTTTTTAATTCGCCTCAATGAAGTGATTGATAATAAGACTTTTATGGTAAAATTGAAAATCATAAAAAAAGGCGGTTTTATCTATGGGAAAATACTTCGGTACCGACGGCTTCAGAGGTGAAGCCAACAAAGCACTCACCGCGCAAAAGGCATTCCAGGTAGGAAGATACATCGGCTGGTATTACGGCCAGAAGCACGATGACGGCAGAGCAAGGATCATCATCGGTAAGGACACGAGAAGAAGTTCATACATGCTCGAAGCAGCACTTACTGCAGGCATTACATCTTCAGGTTCTGATGCTTATCTCCTTCACGTAACAACTACACCTTCAGTTTCATACTGCTGCAGAACGGACGGTTTTGACTGCGGTATCATGATCTCCGCATCACACAATCCTTTCTATGACAACGGCATCAAGATCATGCGTGCCAACGGTCAGAAGATCGAGGCTGAGATCGAGGAAAAGATCGAAGCTTACATCGACGGCGAGATCGAAGAGATCCCTTTGGCAGAGCGTGAGGCAATCGGTAACGTAGTTGACTATGCATCCGGACGTAACAGATACATCGGATATCTCATGACGATTCCTACAAGAGCATTCAACGGAATGAAGGTAGGTCTTGACTGTGCTAACGGTGCTTCATGGAACATCGCAAGATCTGTTTTCGAAGCTTTGGGGGCGAAGGTCTATATCATAAACAACCAGCCAGACGGACTTAACATTAATACTAACTGCGGTTCCACACATATCGATACACTGAAGAAGTTTGTTTTGGATAACGGCCTCAATGTGGGTTTTGCTTACGATGGTGATGCTGACAGATGTCTTGCAGTCGATGAATTGGGCAATGAGGTCAACGGCGACCAGATCATGTTCCTCTGCGGTAAGTATCTTAAGGAGAGCGGTAAGCTCGACGGCAATACTATCGTTACGACCATTATGAGTAACATGGGTCTTTACAAGGCTTGCGAGGCTATTGGGATCCGTACAGAGAAGACAGCAGTAGGTGATAAGTATGTTGCCGAGAATATGATGGCAAACGGCTTTGTATTGGGCGGTGAGCAGTCAGGACACATTATTTTCGCAAAGTATGCTACGACAGGTGACGGAATCCTCACATCCCTTATGGTATTGATGACGATGCTCGAGAAGAAGCTCCCTCTCTCAATGCTTGCTGGCGAGATGAAGATGTATCCTCAGTGCCTCAAGAATGTTGTCGTTAAGGACAAGGAAGAAGCTCAGAAGAATCCTGCAGTCCTTAAGGGCGTTGAGGAAGTCAACAAGGCTTTGGGCGGCGACGGAAGAATGCTTCTGCGTGCATCCGGTACTGAGCCTAAGATCCGTGTCATGGTCGAGGCAAAGACCGACGAGATCTGTGAAGAGTACGTTGATAAACTTATTGCCGTAATTAAGGAACAAGGCTTAACAGCCGATTAACAAGGATATAGCAGCTCTGCACCTGAGAGGTGTGGAGCTGTTTTATATACAAAATTTTCCGGGAGAATGAATATGAGAGTAATCAGAAAGAGCAACTATGAAGAAGCTTCAATGGCATGCGCTGAGCTTATCGCTTCACAGATAAGACTTCAGCCAGACTGCAAGATCGGTCTTGCTACAGGTTCCACACCTATCGGAACTTACAAGAATCTTGTAGACATGTATAAGGCCGGCAGCCTTGATTTCTCAAAAGTCACATCTGCCAACCTTGATGAGTACAGAGGTCTGGGCGGAGATCATGACCAGTCTTACAGATATTTCATGAACACAAACCTTTTCGATCACGTAAACATCGATAAGAGCAAGACATATGTACCTGACGGACTTGAGGCAGATGCAGTTAAGGCTTGCACGGATTATGATAAGATCCTTGAGTCTTTGGGCCATCTCGACATCCAGCTTCTCGGTATCGGCGGCGACGGCCATATCGGTTTCAATGAGCCTGCTGATGCTTTCTGTGTTAATACACAGTGCATCGATCTCGAAGAGCAGACTATCAAGGACAACGCCAGATTGTTCTTCAATGGCGATCTCGCAGCTGTTCCCACACAGGCATACACAATGGGTATCGGTTATATCATGAAGTCAACAACAGTTATCCTCATGGCTACAGGCGCAGGTAAGAAGGAGATCGTTGAAAAGGCTTTCTGCGGCCCCGTTACACCTAAGGTACCTGCATCCATTCTCCAGCTTCACCCGAACGTCGTTGTTATCGGTGATGAGGCTGCAATTTCTGACGCAGTAGTAGCTGCTGCTAAGTAAGAGCTAAATCTAGTTGAATTATACTGTTTGAGGCTGACCCGCGACGTGGGTTGGCCTCATTTTTTTTTGATTGTTTACATTATGTTAATCTAATAAACAATTTTTCTTGTCATTTCTAATTGATAATGTGCCTTACTGTTGGTATACTCAAATAGTGAAAGTTTAGGCAAAATGACAATAATCCTAAACCTAATTATTTTTTGAAAAGGCGGTATTCAGTATGGCACTTATTCAGGTTACTCCGGATCTTCTTAATGGCAAGGCTACAGAACTTCGAGGAATCAAGGACGAGCACGATCAGGCAATGGCTAGAATGAGAACACTTATTCTTGGTCTTAATGAGATCTGGAAGGGTGATGCACAGGATGCATTCGTAGCAAAGTACGAGAGTATGCAGTCAACATTCCAGGCATTCTCTCAGATGATCGAAGATTATGCACAGCTTATGAATACAACTGCACAGAATATGCAGGAGACAGACGCTCAGACAGCAAGCACGATCAACAGCTTCGGTTCTTAATAATGTTTATCGGCAGGAGCTTATTCTCCTGCCGATTTTTTATTGGTTCAAATACGAGGTTAGTATGAGTAACTTGATTCTTACCGCTGATCAGATATATGCGTTGGCATATATAGTGAAAGCCAAGTGTTTAGATTATTACTATATTTCACTTGCAGAAAAGGTAAAAGATAACAAGGTTTGGTTAAACGAGAATACCAAACTTCTGGTATCGCAGGGAATACTGTTAGAAGATTTTTCAGGTGATACGACGATTGAGCCCGAAGTAGAGGCATTGGTAAAACCAATATATTTTGGTACTAAGGAATCTTCACTTGATATAAACATCTTCGGTGAAAACGAAGATAACAAGGGATACAGATTTCATTTCCTAGACGACAAAATAACTATGGTAAAAACCGATGAAAATGGTTTTGAGATAACGGAAACAAGTATAGAAAAAATTAAAGAGATGGTATCCAAAGTTCTCCCGTCAGACTATTCAGCAGATTCCGGAGAGAAAGACATAACATTGGATGTAAGCAAGATATCGCGTGTGTTTGTAGTTAAAAACACAGAGATGAATGTAAAGAGCTTCGTAGCAACATTCGTTGAGAGCGACGGAATTGTTTACGAAGAAGATACGAGTGACAAAATCTACTCAATATCCGGAGGAGATTTTGGAGAGAAACTCTACAAGATATTAACGGAGGTCTGACTATGGCATATGTAGACCAGAACGGATTGATTTTGATTGATGAGGTTGAGGCTGCTGAAGATGTTAAAAAGTTGCGAAATGCTTTGACAACTATGGAAGAAGCATTGGAGATAATTAATCAGATAGCCAATATTAATTCTTCCTTTAGCGGAGATACAGCAAATGCAATAAGTGAATCTTCCGCTGAATTGATGAGTCAAGTTTCTCAGCAGAAAGCAGAAATTGAGGAAGAGATAAGGATTATCAATGAAGTTATTGATAGATACCAGATTATTGACGCAAATATGAAGAATCAAATTAATTCCACACTGAATTGAGGTGGTAATGATGGGTTTTATTTCTAATTATCTGAATAACCAAATAAAAAGCAAACAGGCAAATATTAATAAGATAAACGATGAAATTGACCGTTATGTAAAAGCACAAGATGATGCTTTAAATGCACAAGATGGTTTTATTGAAGCATTAAACATAATTCAGGATGTAGTCGGTTCAATTAGAGGCATATTAGAAGGCGAAACAGGCGACGCATTCAGATATATGTTGGAAAACTATAGAGATGATCTTAAATTAAGAGTTAATGATATGACTTCTGTTTGTAAAGAATGTAAGAAACGAATATCGAGTCTCGAAAAGGCGAAAAAAGATGCTTTGAAATCTGTTGAAAAACTCAAAGATTTATTGAATTATGTTAATAAAATAAACATATTCAACTTGTAATGGGAGAATAATATGCAGATTGTATTAGATTTAGATGAATTAAGATATATTGCTACGCTTTCTGTCAGTGCTGCTGAGAAAATGGATGAAGCAAATGGCATAATTGGGACTGTTGTTTCAAAGCATGATTGGAAATGTCCTGAAAGAACACCGATAGATGAATCACTTGAACGAATAAAAGAAAATACAGTTGTATTAAATAATTCTTTTTCAATGTTTTCTGCTCAAATTGTTGAGATTGCAAATGACTTTACAGATTATCTTAATGATCAGATTAAGTCCGATACAGAATATAGCGAAAGAGTTGCTTGCATGTTAGCGCGATACAATTCTGACGGGCCTGTTGAATCTACGGTGTCTTCTGGAAAGTCAATTGGTAATGTTGTTTCTTCTTTGGAAAATTCTACAATGGATGCTTCTAATTTAGCTTCATTGCAAGGTGCTAATCATGGAATTAACATTGTTGACTTCACTTTGTTTACTAATGAGTAATGGTTCAAAATATCAGTTGTGAAAGGACATATTTATGTCAAAGACAGTAATACTTGATACTGAAGCTTTTGAAGAATTGAACGTGCGATTTAATGCTGTTCATATGTATATAGATACTGCTACTGGTCATGCTAGAAATGCTGATTCTATCTTTGTGGATTCCGGAAGTTGCAATGCTTTGAAAAATAAAATGATTAGAGGTATAGATAACATTATCAATACCTCACAGATGATTAATGAGAGATTTAATGCTGTAGATAACCAGGCGGCAAACAGTGCTAATGATATAACTGCACCTACCGTAAATACTGGAAGTTCAGGTGCGCATGGGATTAATGGTAGTGGCGGAGGAAATGGTTCTTCGTCAGTATCGACGTCTTCTACTGATAACGGAACTTATAATTCTACATCTTCAGGAGAAAATGTTGCATATTCAAGTGCCGTTCAGAGATATATTCAGGAACATTTGGACTGGCTTCTTTCTATAAACGATAATAACAAGTATCAACTAGGCATTTCTGAAACCGATTGGTGTGATTCTTATGTCGATTATATTATTAGAAATAGCGGCATGAAATCTGCAGGTAGATACAATTCACAATCCACTGAGGAAATGGAAAACTATTGCTTAAGACATGGTTATGATTTAGGTAATGGGTTTAATTGGGATACATTCAATAACGCAAACGATGCGCATGTTTCTAATGATGGTTATATTCCACATACAGGTGATTTGGTTTATGTAGATTGGGCTAATTCTGATTCAATAGCAACTGATCATGTCGGTTTAATTTACATTGAACCAGGAACAAATGAGATTTATGTAATTGAAGGCAATGCTACTTATGAAAAAATCTCACGAATGCGCAAATTAGATGATTTTGTTAAAGGTGCCAGACATGTTTCGTTTGGTGATATGGGTACTTATCAGAATTTGTAGTTCTACATATAATTATTTGCATTTTATTTACAAAAGTAGATAGCCATTTGTGTCTGATTTAATTGATAAACTGCCTAGCGCTTGATAAAATATATCAAGTAAAGTTTAGGCAAAATGACAATAATCCTAAACCTAATTATTTTTTGAAAAGGCGGTATTCAGTATGGCACTTATTCAGGTTACTCCGGATCTTCTTAATGGCAAGGCTACAGAACTTCGAGGAATCAAGGACGAGCACGATCAGGCAATGGCTAGAATGAGAACACTTATTCTTGGTCTTAATGAGATCTGGAAGGGTGATGCACAGGATGCATTCGTAGCAAAGTACGAGAGTATGCAGTCAACATTCCAGGCATTCTCTCAGATGATCGAAGATTATGCACAGCTTATGAATACAACTGCACAGAATATGCAGGAGACAGACGCTCAGACAGCAAGCACGATCAACAGCTTCGGTTCTTAATAATGTTTATCGGCAGGAGCTTATTCTCCTGCCGATTTTTTATTGGTTCAAATACGAGGTTAGTATGAGTAACTTGATTCTTACCGCTGATCAGATATATGCGTTGGCATATATAGTGAAAGCCAAGTGTTTAGATTATTACTATATTTCACTTGCAGAAAAGGTAAAAGATAACAAGGTTTGGTTAAACGAGAATACCAAACTTCTGGTATCGCAGGGAATACTGTTAGAAGATTTTTCAGGTGATACGACGATTGAGCCCGAAGTAGAGGCATTGGTAAAACCAATATATTTTGGTACTAAGGAATCTTCACTTGATATAAACATCTTCGGTGAAAACGAAGATAACAAGGGATACAGATTTCATTTCCTAGACGACAAAATAACTATGGTAAAAACCGATGAAAATGGTTTTGAGATAACGGAAACAAGTATAGAAAAAATTAAAGAGATGGTATCCAAAGTTCTCCCGTCAGACTATTCAGCAGATTCCGGAGAGAAAGACATAACATTGGATGTAAGCAAGATATCGCGTGTGTTTGTAGTTAAAAACACAGAGATGAATGTAAAGAGCTTCGTAGCAACATTCGTTGAGAGCGACGGAATTGTTTACGAAGAAGATACGAGTGACAAAATCTACTCAATATCCGGAGGAGATTTTGGAGAGAAACTCTACAAGATATTAACGGAGGTCTGACTATGGCATATGTAGACCAGAACGGATTGATTTTGATTGATGAGGTTGAGGCTGCTGAAGATGTTAACAGATTGAATAAGGTTTTAGCTTTGCTCGATGAAGAATTGACGAAGATAAATCAAATATCCGAAATTAACAATGGATTTAAGGGTGATACGGCTGTAGCTATTGGTCTTTCAGCGACAGAGATGACGAAAAAGGTAAATGCTCAGAAAAATGAAATTGAAGCTGAAATTCGTTATATAAAAGCTGTTGTAGAAAGATATAAGACGATTGACGCAAATATGAAAAATCAAATTAATTCTAAATTGTTAGGGGAGATTTAATAATGGATAATTCTGCCACACCGAATAATCCTTATATGAATATTCCAGAATTAATCAAGATGATAAATGACAGATCTGTCATTGTTTATTTGATTAATGAGGATATTGAGAAATTGCAACAAGCCATTAAG
>X410_Impala__coassemble_177_pt1 | contig 13579 bp, 10 predicted proteins | sample X410_Impala__metabat2_low_PE_001 | metagenome-assembled genome bin X410_Impala | reverse complement strand
TCCTTCACCATTACTTGCTCCTTTAACAAGACCTGCTATATCAGTAAATTCATAAGTAGTAGGAATAGTTCTATCCGGAATATACATATTCTCTAATACTTCTACTCTTTTATCTGGAACAGTAACCACTCCAACATTAGGATCGATGGTAGCAAATGGATAATTTGCCGCTAAAATATTCTTCTTAGTAATAGCATTAAACAAAGTAGACTTACCAACATTAGGAAGTCCAACGATTCCAAGCTTCATATATGTACCTCTTATTTTCTTTTTTGCGTCCATATTTTAGCACATTCGAATGCTAATACTTTGTAGGTTCTTTGTCGGTTTTTGTCTGGTGATTGTATGCTCTTTTGTAGGTTTTCGTAATAATTCGTCCGGTTTGTCGGTTTTTGTCTGAAATCTTGTAGGAAAACATGTCGGTTTCTTGCGATGTTTTTGCCCTGATAATCTGCTCTTAAACAGCGTATTCTGCTTGTTAAAAGGAGGATATGAACATGACTTCAAAACCGAATGTTGCAACTATATATTCAAGTTTTTCATCAGGCTCTGATGCTACGCTGTCACTTATTGAAGTATCTATCTCGCCGGGTATTCCAACGTTCTCGGTAATCGGACTTTGCGATTCATCGATAAGGGAATCTGAAGGCAGATTAAGGTCTGCTTTTAAATCGGCGGGCTTTATGATGCCAAAGGGACATATTACTGTCGGTATCAGTCCAGCTTATATGAGAAAGACAGGTACAGGCTTTGATCTTGCATTGGCTATGGGGATACTGTTCGCATCGGGACAGTTATATCTGCCAACAGGTGCAAAGATATATGCAGAAGGTGAACTGTCTTTGGGCGGGGAGGTTAAAGTGACACCGGGTTCATGTATCAGGCTTAGGACTGTCCGTGATATGGATTTCGATTATAAGATAATCCCCAAAAGCGAGTCATCCAGTGCAGCGATAGCAGGATTTAACGGACAAGGAATAAACTGTCTTACTGAACTTAATGCGATTTTCGACGGTAATGAATATAAGGAATCTTCTTTTGAATTTGAAACGGAGTCATCAGCTGACGATTTTCTTGACATATCGCTGCTTAAAGGCCAGGAAAAGACCAAAAGAGCACTTCTTATAAGTGCTGCTGGTTTTCATAACATCATTTTGTTAGGGAGTCCCGGCAGTGGAAAGACAATGGCAGGAAAGATCATGACCGGGTTATTGCCAAAACTCAGCCGCGATGAATTATCAGATGTTTATTCATTGTATGAATTAGTTGACGGAGAGTCTTCAAAGATCACTTTTGACAGGCCTGTGCGCATGATAGGTCCCAATACTACAGTGGGAAAACTGCTTGGAAATACCCGGTCTGTAACTCCGGGCGAGTTGGCTTTGGCCAACAAAGGGATCATGTTTGCTGACGAGTTGCCACTATATAAAACGGAAGTTTTGGATTTCTTAAGAACGCCTTTGGAAGAGCGCAAAGTCCATATGGCCAAAAAGGGTGTTCTTTATTCGTTTGATTCGGATTTCATTTTTCTTGGTACGGGTAATCCTTGCAAATGCGGACAACTATATGAAAAAGGATCCAAGTGCAGATGTACTGTAAATGAGATCAACAGGTATTTATCCAAGCTTAATGGTCCGTTTATGGAAAGAATAGATATCGTAAGCGAGATGAGGTCTATATCAGGTAATGACATGGCGAGCATATACACAGATGCTCCTGTCTTGGAGAGTCTTGAATACAGAGAAATAGTGGAACGTTGCTGGCAGAAAGAACATAAGCGTTATGGCGGACTGTATCTAAATGCGAATTTCCCTGATGCAGACATAAAGGATGCTATGAGGATACCTGATGTTGTCGTAAAGTACGCTTCCGACCTTTCAGAGAAAGGATTTTTCTCCGCGCGCGGGTTTACAAGGATTTTAAGAGTTGCAAGAACGATAGCTGACATCAAGGATGCGGATGACGTGACAGTTGAAGATGTCTCGGAAGCAGCACAATTCAGAAAGAGAGGTTCGTGATGTTTGATTATACGGAAAGCGTGAATAGTGATTTCTTTTATTCTGCCATGATGCTGAATTCAGATATTAACTATAAGACATTAAATGACCTGACTGAACATAATGCTATCAACGATTACCGCGGCCTGCATAATATGGGCCTGCTGAAAGATATAGTTAAAGAAAACTTTGATCTTAAGCCCGAGACTGTTCATAAAGTTAAAGGCCTTATTGATTCGTTTTCTGATATTGAAAAGATCGCAAACATATATAAACAGATAGCTTCGGATAACAACATCGGAGTTATCTCGTGTCTCGACAAATACTATCCTTACAATTGGAAATACCTTAGCGGGATGCCTAAGGTGTTCTACTATTGCGGTAATTACAGTATTGTTGAGAGAATGACTTTGGGAGGTTCGATTGCTGTAGTAGGTTCCAGAAGCCCAAGCAAATATGCTGAATATGCTACAGATAACATATGTAAGGCGCTGGGAGAGAAGGGAATTGCAATAGTTTCAGGTATGGCATACGGGATAGACCGTCAGGCACATATCTCTTCTGTTAATACTTCTGGAGGAACAATCGCCGTGCTTGCAGGAGGCGTTGATAACATTTATCCGCCGAAGAACAGGGATATTTATGAGTTGATACGGGATAAAGGCGTGATCATATCAGAAATGCCGCCGGGGCAAAAGCCGCTGAGACAATATTTCCCGTCAAGGAACAGACTTATAGCCGGACTTTCTGATTGTACTCTGGTTATGGAAGCAGGAAGCGTATCAGGAACACTTCATACGGCTTCTTTTGCAGCCGGTCAGGGCAAGGAAGTTTTTGTTCTGCCGAATAACATCTACTATGAGAATGCAATGGGCGGGTTAAAACTGCTTGAAGACGGCGGGAATGTTCTCTTAAATGCTGAAGGAGTTATTGACAGTGTTGCCAGAAGCCTGATGTATAAAAGGATGGATATGGGTTGCCCTGCTGAATTGTACTATCAGGACCAGTTGAAAGATGATTTCTCTGATCAGGCTAATATAGAGGTGTTGAGGGAGCTTGCCAGAGTTAAGCCTGAAGTTCTTACGGATGAAAATTGGAAATTGCTCATAAAAGATTCATTAACGCTAAAGCCCATGTGTGCCGATGAACTGTGTGTGCTTACAACATTGCCATTTTATAAGGTCTCGAAGTTGTTGACAGAACTCGAACTTAATGGGACAGTATGTCAGGATAAAGGGAAGTACTCGTTGACATTTGTATAATGATGATATATTTTTAATTAAAAATATAGAGGGGTACTCCATGGGCAAAAAATTAGTAATAGTTGAGTCTCCTGCCAAGTCAAAGACAATTGGCAGATATCTTGGCAGCGATTATATTATCTCGGCTTCATTAGGCCATATCAGAGATCTTCCTTCCGGAAATCTCGGCGTAGACGTTAAGAATAACTTCAAGCCTTTATACATCACAATGAAAGGAAAAGAGAAGGTCGTAAGAGATCTTAAGCTCCTGGCAGCTGATGCCGACGAGATCTTACTTGCAACCGACCCTGACCGCGAGGGTGAAGCTATTGCATGGCATCTTGCCAAGGTATTGAAGATCGATCCTGATTCAAAGTGCAGGATCACATTTAACGAGATTACAAAGTCAGCAGTTCAGGAAGCTATCAAGAATCCCAGAACTATCAATATGAATCTTGCCAATGCCCAGCAGGCAAGAAGAATCCTTGACCGTCTTGTTGGTTATGAGTTAAGCCCGCTTCTCTGGAAGAAGATCCGCAAAGGACTTTCTGCAGGAAGAGTTCAGTCAGTAGCTACCAAGATAGTTATGGACAGAGATGCGGAGATTGATGCATTTAAGCCCGAAGAATACTGGCTCATCAAGGCTCTTGTAACACCCGGAAAGAATACTGATAAGTTTGTTCTCGGATACTATGGCATCATGGAAAGCGATGGAAAGGTTAAGAAGGATGACCTTAAGTGCCTTGAAGACGCTCAGGAAGTTCTTGATGCAGTAGGCAGCGGACCTTTGGTAGTAGATTCAATAAAGAAGGGTAAGAAGGAACGTAATCCGTATCCGCCGTTTACGACTTCCACATTACAGCAGGAAGCATCCAAGAGACTTGGCTTTTCTTCAAAGAAGACAATGTCAATTGCCCAGCAGCTATATGAAGGTGTTGAGATCGCAGGCGCAGGCCAGACTGCTCTCGTATCTTATATCAGAACTGACTCTGTCCGTATTTCAGAAGAAGCTGTAGCTGCAGCTAAAGACATCATCAAGACACGTTTTGGCAGTGAGTACTGCTCACCGGTTAAGAGACAGTATAAGAATAAGAACTCTGCCCAGGATGCTCACGAAGCTATCAGACCTACACACTTTGATCTTGATCCGAGAGACATCAGATCTTCTCTTTCAAATGATCAGTACAAGCTCTATCAGCTTATCTGGGACAGATTCCTTGCTACCCAGATGGCTGCTTGCAAACTCGATACAGTTACATGCCAGGCATCCTGCAATAACAGAGTATTCAGAGCAGTAGGTGAGACAGTTACTTTCAAGGGATTCCTCGTTCTTTACGATGATATCGCTGAAGATACAAACAAGAATGACGAGCAGGACGGAAAGGCAACAATTCCTCCGCTTGAAGATGGCATGAAGCTTGAACTTCTTGACCTTAAATCAATGCAGAAGTTCACGACTCCGCCGCCGCATTATACGGAAGCTACGCTTATCAAGGCCCTTGAAGAATATGGTATCGGCAGACCTTCAACATATGCTCCTACCATATCCACAATCCTTGACCGTAAATATATTGAAAAGAACGGTAGGCTTCTTCAGATAACGGATCTCGGCAAGATCGTTACCAACATGCTTTCCGAGAACTTCAGCGAGATCGTTGACCTCTCGTTTACAGCTGACATGGAGAACAAGCTTGATGAAGTAGAAGAAGGTAAGGAAGAATGGGAACACGTTCTCAATGTTTTCTATCCTGAATTCAATACTCAGATCAAGGCTGCACAGGAATCGATCGACAAGATCACTTTCGAGCCTGAAAAGACAGGTGAAGTATGCCCGCAGTGCGGAGCTGAGCTTGTATATAAAGAAGGAAGATACGGCAAGTTCATCGCATGCTCAAACTTCCCTGAGTGCAATTACACAAAGAACATCGTTGTTTACGCAAAAGGTACATGCCCTAAGTGCGGATCCGGACTTCTTGTACACAAGTCCAAGAAATACAGAAACAAGTCATTCTATACATGTGATAAGCAGGGTTCTGATCCCAACTGCGATTTTATCTCATGGGATCTCCCGATCGACGGTAAAGTTTGCCCTGAATGCGGTGCCTATATGGTATTGAAGCATTTCGGCAAGAAGGCTTACCCCAGATGCTCCAACAAGGACTGCGTATCTAACGCCAGAAAGACTACAAAAAAGTCTTCAGAAGACAAGAAGAGTGAAGATGACGAATAATCCTACGGTCACCATTATCGGTGCAGGCCTTGCAGGCTCTGAAGCCGCTAATATCTGCGCGCGTGCAGGCGTTCATGTAAAGCTTTATGAGATGAAGCCTGTTAAATACAGCCCTGCACATCATTCGCAGAATTTTGCGGAATTGGTCTGCAGTAATTCTTTGAGAGCTGCTTCCAGAGAGAATGCCATCGGTCTTCTTAAAGAAGAATTGAGGCGCCTTGGTTCACTTATCATGGAATCTGCTGACAGAGCGAGTATTCCTGCCGGCGGAGCTTTGGCTGTGGACAGAGATGAGTTTTCCGGATACATTACCGAATCTATCAGGAATAATCCTCTGATCGAAGTCATTAATGCCGAAGTTCCGAAGATTCCTGAAGAAGGCATCGTAATAGTTGCTACAGGACCTCTTACTGAAGGTGATCTTTTTGAAGATATCCTTAAAGTTACAGGTGATACATCCGGTCTTCATTTTTTTGACAGCGCCGCTCCGATCGTTACTGGTGATTCTATTGACATGTCTAAGGCATTCAGAGCATCCAGATATGGTAAGGGTGGAGATGATTATATCAACTGTCCCATGACCAAAGAAGAATATCTGGCATTCAGAGAAGAACTTGTTAATGCCGAGAGGGCAGAGGTTAAAAACTTTGACAGAGAGATCGTATTCGAAGGCTGTATGCCTATTGAAGTCATGGCCCAAAGAGGCGTTGATACAATGAGATTCGGTCCGTTAAAGCCTGTCGGACTGGTTGATCCCAAGACAGGCATGGAACCTTATGCATGTCTGCAGCTCCGTCAGGATGACCGTGCAAAGACCATGTATAATCTCGTCGGGTTCCAGACAAGACTTAAGTGGCCTGAACAAAAGCGTGTCTTCGGCATGATTCCAGGACTTGAGAATGCAGAATATACCAGATATGGTGTAATGCACCGCAATACATTCCTTAATTCGCCTAAGTATCTCTCATCACATTATAGCCTGAGAGAAAAGCCTGATATTTTTTTTGCAGGTCAGATGACAGGTGTAGAAGGGTATATCGAATCAACTGCTTCCGGATTTATGGCAGGCTTCTATGCTGCGCAGAGAGCTCTTGGAATCGAGCCTTCTTATGAACCTGATGCATGTACGGTTATTGGTTCGATGGCTTTGTATGTTTCCGATCCTCATATCAAGAAGTTTCAGCCTATGAATGCCAACTTCGGAATCGTTACTCCGATCGAAGGAAGATTTAAGGGTAAGACCGGTAAGAAGGATAAGAATAATGCAATTGCTGACAGGGCTTTAGAGCATCTTGAGCTCTTCGAGAAGAGCGTTAATGAGCTGACTTCCAATTAATGTGCTATGACGGAATTTGATCCTGAAGTTTCAAACAAACCTAAAGGTCCGTTATCAAGGTTCTTTATTAACGGATGGTCAAATCTTATAAGATTAATGGCATCCAATGCTTTTTTTATTCTCTTCAATATACCTGCAATAATTCTTGCGGGAGTTGCTGCTGTGGTTTTTGTTCCGTGGATCGCGCCTCATTTCATTGACGTCCATTCTTATATTGATCCCGTTACAGGTAATGATGACGGAGTCATCCAACTGTACTTTTCCCTTGTGTTTTTCCTGATAACGTTTCTTTTATCGAGCACGCTTGTTTGCATAGGCCCTTTTCAGACAGGTTTTGCACAGGTATACAAAGACATTATCAATAATAATTCCGTTTCATTCTTTTCGAGCTTTAGAACAGGTCTTTTCAATAACTGGAAAAAAGGTCTTGTATCAATGCTCATCAGCATAGTCTTAACACCTGTTTTACTTCTTGCCATAGGTTTTTATCTGAATTTTAATTCGGGGATTGGAACCATAATAGGCTCGGTGTTTATTTTATTGCTGTTTGCTCTGATACTGGTCCAGAATTTTGTTTATACGCTTATCGTATTGACGGATCTGAAGCTTTCAAAGATTTATAAGAATGCCATTTTATTTGTTCTTATAAGATTTGTTCCGTGCCTTGGTATCAGCCTTGTCGTTATCATTTTCTATGTGATCATTCCGTTTATCCTTTTGATGTCTGCATCTTATCTGACTCTTGGAATATTCATGTTCCTTTATTCGTTCTTTGTAATAGCTTGGGTCCAGTATTTCATTTCTTTTTATGCCGGAAGACTTATCGAGAAATACGTTGCCAATATAAAGGAAGAGTAATTGTAAGAAAAAGATGATAAATCTTCTGATTATGAGATAATTATATTATTCATAAGGAGATTTCCTTAAATTAAGGCAGGTTGGCAGGGTATAAGCAATGTATGATTTCAGTCTATTAACAGATGAAACCGTTCGTGCAATTATTATTGGCCTTGCTTTGTTTCTTATCGCATTTGTATCTTTTGTAGTTATTGCGCTCTATACGCTTTTTAAGACAAATATTTATACTACCAGGCATAAAGAGAAGACTAATCTTTTCTGTGATGTCGCTTATTTTCATGAAAAAGGTAAGAGAGAGGATCAGGAAGATTCGATATATATATCACCGATGGACAAGCTTGAACATACAGGACTTGTTGCTGCCTGCTCAGACGGAATGGGCGGACTGTTAAATGGTGAGGTGGTATCCAAGTTCGTTACGGATTCTCTTCGTGAGCATTTTCCTTATCAGTTTGATGCTCAAGCTGATAACGCAGCGATAATTACTGATATTTCAAATCAGGTCTATGAACAGTATCACTTGGGAGCAGGTGCTACGCTCGTAATGGTTCATATCATGGATGATTACATGAACTTCTATAGTCTGGGCGATAGTAATATAATCCTGATCCGTAATAACCGTGCGACGCTTCTGAACCAGAAGCAGAACTACGTAACACTTATGATCAGAAAACTTGCTGAAGGCGGTCTTGATACTGTTGATGCATATAGGGATTCAAGGGCAAAAGGTCTTATCGATTTTGTCGGTAATCTTAATTGCAAAGTTCAGATGACAAACCGTCCGTTAAGACTTATCGAAAATGATATCATCATCGTAAGTTCTGACGGCGTTACTGATTCCATGCCTCTTAACAGGATAGTAAATCACATTCATTTTGATCAGAATGCGACCGGTATAGCAAGAACAATAAAGTATGGTGTCAGATCCAGAAAGAATCCGAGACAGGATAATTATTCTGCCGTGGTTATTAAGATGAAGAGGAGCTTTATTTGATCGAGTATTACACATTTAAGCACCGTGGTGATGATGAAGAATACAGGGATGAGGTTTTCTTAAGACTCGTTCCCAATCTTACAGTCGCTATTTTTAACGGCAGTAAACTCGATTCGCCAAAGAGCCAGGCGTTACTTTTCTCTGAGATCTTAAGCAGTGATGAGGGAAGTAATGGCATTGATTATCTTAATAAAGTTTTTGATGAATGTCTCGATGAAGAATCTGAATATCTAATCCTCCGTGTTGAAAGCAAGGGCATAGAGAGCATCAGAAGAGGTTCCGTATGTGCAAAAATAGTTAGGCAGGGCCAGATAAGCCTGCTGCCAAACGGATATTTCGGATTGTCATCTGACGACAGGATCGTTTGTGCTACTTCCAATTTCTTCAAGTCGCTCAATGACGAAGGTATTCTTGCCGATGCTCTCGTGGCAGGTTCATGTGACGACTGGATGAACATGATGGTACGACGCATATCTGACCAGACACAGCTCAAGTGCGGAAATCTGTCAGCAGTTACTCTTAAACTAAACAGTTAATTTCTGCTTGTATGGCTTTCCAAAGCCAGCTTGATTATCCTTCTTGCAGATCTCTCGATGTCTTCTTTGGTGACCTGACCTTTCTTTAATGCCTTTCTGATCTTGGAAGGTATCATGGGAGTCCCTGGCATGATCAGATCTGTGCCTGCCTTACAGCAGAGTTCATCGAGACTCTCGTCGTGACCCGTTGCGAACCAGTCCGTCATTACGATTCCGTCAAAACCCCATTCGTTTCTTAAGACATTGGTCTGGAGATTATAATCAAGGGCAGTGTAGATGCCGTTGATCTTGTTATAACTGCACATAACACTTCTGGGATTGGCTTTTTTCACGGCAATCTTAAATGCTTTGAAATATATCTCTCTTAATGTTTTCTCGTCAAGATTTGAAGAAGATCTGTTGCGTTCTGTCTCAAGATTATTGGCTGCAAAATGCTTTAAAGTAACATAGCATCCTTTGTGGGACTGTACTCCCATGGTAATACTTGCTGCCATGTTGCCAGTGAGGACAGGATCTTCCGAATAATACTCGAAATTTCTTCCGCACAAAGGGTTGCGGTGAATATTGAGAGCCGGAGCAAGCCAGAATACGACTCCGTATTCTTTCATCTCGTTACCGACAGCATCGCCCATCTGATATGCAAGATCAGTATCCCAGGTCTGAGCAACCAGAGTCTCGCAAGGCCATGAAGTGCAGAACTGATAGTATCTGTTATTGCCTGAAACCGGTTCAGTTCCTGCTATTTTGTGAGTTTTCCTTATTGATGCGGGAAGAGTCGGGACCGCATAGAGATTATGTGCCGGTTTCTTAGAGACTCTAATAAGATTGATCCCCTGAGGGCCGTCTGCCATTGGCATTGCGTCTACACCCTTGTGGAACAGTTTGGAAGTTGTATATCCTACAGCTCCGAAAACTCTGTGACGGAAAGGTCCGAAGTAAGTTCTGCCAACTATAAGATGAGACATGTCTTTTAATGAAAGACCGGAAATAATGTTGTCAATCTTATCGCTACGTTCCATGTCGGGAACATCGTAATTATGCGTTACAGTTGTAATATCCGATGAGCTTAAAGTAACACTTGGCAGGAATAAAGTTACGATCGCATTTTTATCCTGAGGGATGAATTTGATCTTTCTTTGCGGCTCAAACATCGGTTTAACGATTTCGGTTATGCAGTCTTCATCAAGAACAACTATGCACTCGGGATTACCGTTTAATGATACTATGTATTCACCCTTTTCGAGTATGAAGCAGGAATTATGCTTATCAAAGCTGGCAAAACAGGTAATATCAAACTCCATTGTAACGATCTCGGATTCTCCGGGCTCAAGTAACGAAGATTTGGCAAAAGCAGCGAGGCTTCTGACTTCACGGACATGATTGCTGTCAGGATAAGACAGATAGAGCATCAGGACTTCGCGGCCTGCTAATTTACCGGTATTGGTAACAGAAGCCTTAACTGTTATGTTTGAGCCGTTGTTTGTAACGGAATCGAATTTGATTCCAAATTCGGTATAGCTTAATCCGTAACCGAAAGGGTATCTCGGATCGATGTCACTTTTATCAAACCAGCGGTAACCAACAAAGATTCCTTCTCTATAATCTTCCTGATTCTTCTCGGGATTGCGTTCGGAAAAGGAGTCAGAGCAGGGATAGTCTTCATATGAATCTGCCCATGTATCAGTCAATCGCCCGGAAGGATTAACATTACCCACGATAATATCTGCCAGAGCATTTCCGGTTTCCATGCCGCCTTGCATAAGCAGGATTACTGCTGAGAACTTGATGGAATCAAGGAATTTCAGATCAATAACACCGCCTGTGTTTAGAACAAGTATCGTATCAAGGTGATGTTCTGTTATGGAGAGCATCAGTTCTTTTTCTTCTTCGGTAATGTAATAATCGCCCGGAATATCCTTGCGGTCGGAACCTTCGCCGGCCTGTCTTGTGAGAACATACATAGCGGTATCACAAATCGTATCAGAGGAATTAATTGATCTTCCTGCAGGCAGATAGAAAGGATTAGCGGCCGCATAATCCATTCGCTTTGCAACCGGAACTTTCTTCATTGCTTTGGAAAGATTTTTCTGATATTCAAGATGTTCTTTTTCGAAAAGGCTGTCATATTCGTCAAGCCATCTTCCGGAAACTATCTCTAAGCCGGCAGCTTTTAATCCTTCTTCGACGTTTACGCAGTGTCTTGGGTTGTTCTCGCCGGAGCCTGTTCCTCCGAAAGACGTGTGCCTTGCACCTGCTCCGTATAAAGCTATCTTCTTGCTTTTGAAAGGGAGGATGCCGCGATTTTCGAGCAACACAATACCTTCTGCGCAGATCTTTCTGGCTAGTTCACAATGTTTTATCTCTCGTTCGCTTATAGCGGGAGATGTCGATGCATAGATTACCGGCTTCATATCAGCCCAAACGCTCGTAGAATTCTTTTCTGAAGTCTCCGAGTCTGTCCTCGGCGATAGCCTGACGGATCCTTTCCATGAGCATCAGGAGGAAGTATATGTTGTGGTAAGTGCAAAGCCTTAAACCGAACATCTCATTTGCCTTGATAAGATGTCTTACATATGCGCTTGTGAAATTGGTGCACGCATAACAGTTGCAATCAGGGTCCATGGGACCGAAATCTTCAGCAAACTTTTTATCTCTGATGATCTTTTTGCCGTAATCTGTGAGGATGGTTCCATGTCTGCCCATTCTGGTTGGGAGTACGCAGTCGAACATGTCAACACCTCTGCATGCGCCTTCGATGAGGTAATCGGGAGTTCCGACGCCCATTAAGTAACGCGGCTTTTCTTCAGGCATGAGAGGAACAGTGCAATCGATCATGTCGAGGAAGAGATTTTTTGGTTCGCCTACGGAAATGCCGCCTATAGCAAAACCAGGAAGATCAAATGAAGTAACGGCATCAGCGCTCTTCTTACGGAGGTCAGGATACATAGATCCCTGAATGATGCCGAAAAGAGCCTGTTCGTCAGGTCTCTTGTGTGCTTCGATGCACCTCTCGAGCCATCTTGTAGTCTTAGCCTGTGATCTGTCTGCATAAGCATGATCGCAAGGGTAAGGGCAGCACTCATCGAAAGCCATGATGATATCTGCACCCAGATCATTCTGTACCTGCATTGAGATCTCAGGTGTAAGGAATAATTTTCTGCCATCGATGTGGGAACTGAATTTAACGCCATCCTCTTTAACATCCTTCGGCTTAGCAAGAGAGAAGACCTGGAATCCGCCGCTGTCAGTAAGGATAGCACCTTTCCAGTTCATGAATTTGTGAAGCCCTCCGGCCTTGGCAACAATGTCGCTGCCGGGTCTGAGCCAGAGATGATAAGTATTTGAGAGCATGATGCCTGCGCCCATGCCGTAAACTTCTTCAGGACTCATGCCTTTAACGGAAGCCTGTGTTCCTACAGGCATAAATGCAGGTGTCATGAAAGTCCCGTGGGGAGTGTGGACCTTACCGAGTCTTGCACCGGTCTGAGCGCATGTATGAATGTGTTCGTACCATACGGGATAGTTAGACATATCAGTTCTCCAAATCTGTAATGAACATAGCGTCGCCGAATGAGAAGAATCTGTATTCTTCTTCAACGGCATGTTTATATGCGTTAAGTACATTCTCTCTTCCGGCAAGAGCGGAAACAAGCATGATGAGCGTGGACTCCGGAAGATGGAAGTTCGTGATAAGTGAATTGACACACTTAAACTCATATCCGGGATAGATGAATATCTGCGTATAACCTGAAGCGGGCATCATGTCAGGATCGTTGGAAGCAACTGTCTCCAGCGTTCTCGTTGAAGTTGTTCCAACTGATATGATGCGTCTTCCTTCAGCTCTTGCTTTGCGGATGATATCTGATGCTTCCTTGGGAAAGTCATACCATTCGGAATGCATCTCATGTTCTTCGATTGTGTCAACCTTGACCGGTCTGAATGTTCCAAGGCCGACATGAAGCGTAAGTTCTGCAATCTCTACACCCATGTCTTTAAGTTCGGCTAAGAGTTCTTTTGTAAAGTGAAGACCTGCCGTGGGAGCAGCTGCTGAACCTGAATCTTTTGAATATACGGTCTGATAACGCTAAGGGTCATCAAGTTTTTCGTGTATGTAAGGAGGGAGCGGGATCGTTCCGGCCTTATCGAGAACTTCTTCCCATACGCCTTTAAAATCAAATCTGATAATACGGTTACCGCTCTCAAGAACCTGTTCGCATTCAGCTTCGAGTTCACCGGGAATAAAGGTCATGCGTTTGCCTTCTCTTACTTTCTTACCGGGGCGGGCGAGAGTTTCCCAGTGATTATCATCGATCCTTTTTAAAAGCAGGAGTTCTACCGGACTTTGTGTATCGGAACGTACGCCGAGAAGTCTTGCTGGAATTACGCG
>X410_Impala__coassemble_176_pt1 | contig 13678 bp, 16 predicted proteins | sample X410_Impala__metabat2_low_PE_001 | metagenome-assembled genome bin X410_Impala | reverse complement strand
TCTTTATTCATCAGGTGATACAAAGGGCCCATGAGAAGAACCATGTCAGCGCTGTTATCGGGTTTATCGAGTTTGCGCGCATCACCGACCTCAGCTTCATAAGGTGTCGTCATGTGTTCCTTTGCGTATTCAACAGCCGTGGGAGCGAGTTCGATCAAGGTTACTTTATGGCCCTTGGATGCGAGCCAGTCAGCATACATTCCGATGCCGCCGCCGACATCGTAGATCTTCAGCTTACCGTTAAGGTATCTGCTGATGATCTCTTTGCTTCTCCAGAATTCAACAACGCCAAGTCCGCGTTCAAGACGTCCTATCTCCGCACCGCCATTATAGAACTCATATACTTCGTCTATTCTTTCCATATTCTTTTCCCCGTCAATCTTGCAAAAGCGAATCTACTGTCTGTTCGTAACTGTCTTCGATCAGAGTCACCTGCTGACCGAACCCTTCAAGAAATTGCCTGTTGTCCCTTATAAGAACTTCTTTTGTTAAATCGTCACACAGTCTTTTCTCAATAACGGATGCGTTGGATATTATGTTGTCAAAATTCTTCTCAATGTATTCTTCTGTAAATGCCAGACATATTAATCTTATCGAAAAAAGGTACTGTTCGTCAAAGTCTTTTTGCCAGGTGGCCGGCACATAGCATCCTTCAACGATCATGTCCTGGTTATTCTCGATAGCTGTCTTGATCATCTCCCTTACTACAGGCCAGAGATAATCAGTGAGTTTGTCATCATCCAAAGGAGTAAGATCTGTATATCCGCTCCTTATTAGCCCCATCTTCAGATGGTCGATCGACAGGCATGAGTAGTGATATTTCTCTACAAACTTTTTGGCGAGAAATGTTTTTCCTGTATGTGATGCACCTGTAATCAGAATGATCATCAGAAGTCTCCTCCGGGCTTTTGAAAAAGTTTATCCCCAGGATGCAATTAGTTCAACAGAGAGATCTACAAGATGTTCGCCTTCCACTCCGTCCATCGTATGCGTGGCCCCTTCGATAACGATGAATTCCACATTCGGGAAAGCTGCCAATGCAGGCTTGAAGAATTCAGGATCTTCTCCGAAGCTTCCTTCAGTTCCCGTAAATATGACCACAGGGATCTTGCAGGTCTTAAAGAGCGGATAGATATCAGTCGTGATCAGTTCTATGTCATTCTCGAACCACATGATGTCGGGAGCGTAAAAACTCGGATCGACTAGTATCAGACCTTTGATATCATCCTGTCTGAAAGTTCCGGCATAAGATGCGACCATGCCGCCCATGCTGTGTCCGTATAGATAAAGGTTTGAAGTATCGACTTCTGCGAAATACGAGCATGAATCTATTACCGCATAAAGGTCCAGGATCTGATCGACAATAAAATTGCCGAGCCACTCGGGATCATCGCCGCTTTCCGGAGGAGTACCGTTCTGACAGAGAAATTCGATTACCGCATATCCGTGCTCGGCATAATGCGCGGCTTTATCAGAATATCTTCCGAGAGGAGCATAAAGGCCGTTCACGATTATTATCGTCTTAAACGGGCCCTGACCTTTGGGTACGGTAAGCCTGCCGTGAATCGCTCCGCCATCGCGGTAAAAAACCACATCCCTGGAACGACCTTCAGTCTTCTCGATTATTGGCATGGATATTGAATATTCAAATCGCGGATATTCATCTTCGATCTTGATCATTCTTTCTTTGATCGGCTTTCTCTCGTTCTCGACTGCTGTCCTGTTCGGCTTGGAATTAACAGGCTTTGACGTGCACGAAGCCAGTAATATTGCCGTTGCAACGATAAATATCAGGATTTTGAATATTGCAGGTTTTCTCATTACTTCATGATCACGAGCTCGTAATCACGAGTTCCTATTCCGATCTTTTCTCCATGCTCAAGTGTTTCTGCCCATGAGACATTAGGATTACTGTTATGCCATACATCCCCATGGTCGTGGAAGTGTGCGCTTCTCATATTGTCACCGAGCTGGCTGTTGCTTACAGGCTCAGCCTTCTGGCAAAGATCAACGCATGCCTGGTCAAGAGCGACAGGATCGAAAGATGCGAGCATTCCGATATCAGGAAGGATGGGCGCATCGTTCTCTCCGTGACAGTCACAGTTCGGTGATACGTCAGTGATGAGGCTGATGTGGAAACCGGGTCTGCCACTGATAACTGCAGCAGTATATTCTGCCATCTTTCTTCCGAGCATCGATGCTGCATCCCAGTTATCGTTTTCGATAGCATCGAAAGCGCATGCTCCGATGCAGCGGCCGCAACCTTTGCACTTAGCGGGATCTATCCTCGCTTTGCCATTCTCGTAGATGAACGCATCAGAACCGCATTCCTTGGAGCATCTCCTGCATCCTCTGCAGCGCTCCGTAATGACATGCGGATGACCGCTCTGGTGCTGCTGCATCTTACCTGCACGGCTTCCGCAACCCATGCCGATATTCTTTATACAGCCGCCGAAGCCTGCCTGCTCATGTCCTTTGAAATGCGTAAGGGAGATAAAGATATCGGCATCCATTACGGCACGGCCGATGTAAGCTTCCTTGCAGTACTCGCCGTTGGGAACGGGAACGATTATGTCGTCAGTTCCTCTAAGTCCGTCAGCGATGATTATCTGGCATCCGGTAGTTATCGTGTTAAAGCCGTTGATATTAGCGCAGTCCAGGTGTTCGAGCGCATGCTTACGGCTTCCGGGATAAAGCGTGTTGCAGTCGGTAAGGAAAGGCATACCGCCCAATTCTTTAACAACATCGGCAACTGCCTTGGCATAATTGGGCCTTAAATAAGCGAGATTTCCGAGTTCGCCGAAATGCATTTTAATGGCAACAAACTTGTTGTCCATATCTATGGACTGGATTCCCGCAAGCTTTATGAGCTTTTGAAGCTTGGCAGTAAGAGGCGTGCCCAGACCCGTACGAAAATCAGTAAAATACACTTTTGATTTATCCATTTAGCACCTCCCTGCAATAATCAGACTATCGTTCAGATAGAAAAATTATAGCATTTTGGAGGTGCAAAAATGAATTATATTATCGTCTTATGTTTACGGTTCCTTTTATGTCTTCCTGTTCTTCTTGGACATGAAGATACCGATCTCCTGGATCAGCATTACCATGATTATCAGCAATGTAACAGTCGTAAAGAGAACATCTTTCTGGTAGCGGTAGTAGCCGTACTGCAGGGCGATCGCACCGAGTCCGCCGCCTCCGATAACACCTGCCATCGCAGAGTATCCCAATACGGTTGCCACATTGATCGCACCGCCCTGAAGAAGTGAAGGTGTTGCTTCAGGAATAATGAAATGAATTATCGTATATAAAGGTGATGCACCCATGGAAGTTGCCGCTTCGATAATGCCGGGCTGCACCTCATTAAGTGAGGACTCGACCATTCTCGCAACGATCGGGATAGCGCCTATCGTGAGAGGCACGATCGCAGCAGTAGTACCTATGGACTGGCCTACGATAAATCTCGTAAACGGGATGAGGAGCACGAGCAGGATCAGGAATGGCAGCGATCGCGTGATGTTTACGATGGCTCCGACAATGAAGTTGACGGGCCTGTTCTCGAGCAGGCGTCCTTTTGATGTCGCATAGAGCAGGACGCCCAAAGGCATTCCGACCGCATATGAAAAAAGCGAAGCGAAGAACGTCATCACAAACGTCTCCCAGACACCCGTTATGATCGCATCTCTAATATATTCACTCATTTCTGTTCACCTCCGATACAGACAGTCCGCCTTTTTTGAAGAAGTCGATGACCGTCTGGCGGTCTTCTGCCAGCTCAGGAAGCTCGATGATCATCTGGCCGTAGCCGATACCGCCGACACTTCTTGTATTTGCACTTAAGATATTTACTTTAAGACCGGTTTCTTCGACGAGATTTGCAATGAACGGAACGTTCGACTGCGTACCGTCGAAAACGATCCTTACGATCTGTCCGCTCTCGTCAGACGGATCAAATGGATTGCTCGGGAAGACCAGTTTTTTTGCTGCCTTCGACCGAGGATTTGAGAATACCTCTTTTACGTCACCAACCTCGGCAAGATTACCGTTGTCAATGATCGCGACACGGTCGCAGATCTTTTCGACTACGCTCATCTCATGAGTGATGATCACTATCGTAAGTTTTCTTTCTTCGTTGATCTTCTTCAAAAGATCCAGTATCTCTCCCGTGATCTTCGGGTCTAAAGCACTCGTTGCCTCATCGCACAAAAGCACCTTCGGGTCTACTGCAAGTGCTCTTGCTATAGCAACTCTCTGCTTCTGGCCGCCAGAAAGACGTGCAGGATATTCATTTGCCTTCTCAAGAAGACCAACGATCTCAAGCATCTGCTTTGCCTTTTCGCGTCTGATATTGCGCGGTGTTCCGATGATCTTCAAAGACTGCTCAACATTCTGTATAACAGTACGCTGATTAATGAGATTAAAGCCCTGGAATATCATGGAGATCGAGTGCCTTACCTCGCGGAGTTCTTTGGGCTTAAGCGCAGCAAGATCATTTCCATAGAAATTAACTGTACCCGAGCTGACTTCTTCAAGTCTGTTCAGTGTGCGTACAAGTGTTGACTTGCCTGCGCCGCTCATGCCGATGATGCCGAATATCTCGCCTTCATTTATGGTAAGGCTTACATCCTTGAGCGCGGTGAATTCCTTGCCGTCGTTCTTATAAGTCTTGTATACGTTTTTTAATTCATATACGTTTTCCATTTAATCGAATAATCCTTTGCTTAAATATCTGTCCCCTCTGTCAGGGAAAACAGTTACTATGTTTCCTTCATCAATTTCTTCAGCAAGCTTAAGTGCTGCCGCAAGTGCCGCACCTGATGAAGAACCTGCAAGAATGCCTTCGTGCTTTGCGAGTTCTCTTGAAGTGTTAAATGCTTCATCGTCATTGATCTTTATGACCTTATCAACAAGCGTGATATCCATCGTGTCTGCGATAAAGTCGTTTCCGATACCTTCGATGTTGTAATCGAAATGTTCTCCTCCGCCGATCGTTGATCCGTAAGGATCCGCAAGAACTCCGACGATATCCGGGTTTTGTTCCTTCAGATACTTAACTACTCCGGAGAATGTTCCGCCGCTTCCTGCGCCTGCTACAAAGTAATTGATATTACCATCAAGCTGTGAATAGATCTCAGGTCCTGTTGTCTCATAGTGAGCAAGAGGGTTAGCGGGATTCCTGAACTGTCTTAAAGATACTGAACCGGGAATGGTTTTAAGTATCTCTTCGGCCTTCTGCTCTGCGCCGAGCATTCCGCCTTCTCTTGATGTATGAACGATCTCGGCTCCCAAAGCCTTCATTACTTTCTGCTTCTCAACAGAGAACTTTTCAGGCACGGTGAAGATCACTCTGTAACCCTGGTTAAGCGCAGCAACTGCGATTCCGATTCCGGTATTTCCTGCTGTGGCATCAACGATCGTTCCGCCTTCTTTAAGTATTCCTCTCTTTCTCGCGTCATCGATCATGTAAACGCCTACACGGTCTTTTACGCTTCCAGCGGGATTCATTAGTTCAAGTTTTGCATAGATATTTACACCGGGCTTAACGCCCATATGATTGATCTTGATGATCGGAGTGTTGCCGATCATTTCTCTGATATTGTCATATACGTTATTCATATTTCACCTCAAGCTTTAACTGAATTCTCGATCGCCTGTTTCAGGTCTTCGATAAGATCATCAACGTCCTCAATGCCTACTGAAAGTCTGATGAGCTCATCAACGATGCCGACTTCTTTTCTAATGTCAGCAGGGATAGCTGCATGTGTCATCGTTGCAGGATGGCATACGAGTGATTCGACGCCGCCCAAACTTTCTGCAAGAGTAATGAGCTGAAGCTTCTCGAAAAATAACTTGTAATCGTACTTTTCGTTAAGAACAAATGAGATCATTGCTCCGGCTCCGTCAGCCTGCTTCTTCTGAATCTCATAACCGGGATCAGTCTTAAGACCGGGGTAGTAAACCTTGCTGACATAACCACTGTCTACGAGCCACTCAGCAACCTTCTGTGCGTTTGCCACATGTCTGTCCATACGCACACCCAATGTCTTGATTCCTCTGATGATGAGGAAACTGTCCCAGGGAGCGAGTACGCCGCCGATCGCATTCTGGAGATAGTAAAGTCTGTCTGCAAGATTTTTGTCGTTTACTACTACAAATCCGGAGATAGTATCTGAGTGTCCGCCGAGATATTTTGTACCGCTGTGGATAACGATGTCAGCACCAAGAGTCAAAGGTCTCTGCAGATAAGGTGTGAGGAATGTGTTATCTACGATAACGAGTTTGTCATGCTTCTTTCCGATCTTTGATACTGCTTCGATGTCAGTGATGGTAAGAAGAGGATTTGCAGGTGTCTCGATGTAGATTGCTTTTACATCGTCGTCGATAGCTTTTTCGACGGCTTCAAGATCAGATGTATCCACGATCTTGTATGTGATATTGAAGTTCTTAAAAACATTGTCGAGGATTCGGAATGTACCGCCGTAGATGTTATCAGATACGATGAGCTTGTCACCTGATTTGAAGAGAGAAAGCACTGTGTTGATCGCTGCTAAACCTGATGCGAATGCAAGTCCGTACTGTCCTTCTTCAAGATCTGCGATCAGCTTCTCGAGTGCTGCCCTTGTGGGGTTGCCCGTTCTTGAGTATTCCCAGCCTCTGTTCTTGCCAAGGCCGTCCTGCTTATATGTTGATGTCTGGTAAACGGGAACATTTACTGCTCCTGTTGTCTCATCTCCGTCGATACCGCCGTGTATAAGTAAAGAATTTCTTTTGTAAGTCATGTTTATTTACCTCTTTTCGTAATTTGCATAAAAAAGCCCGGGATGAGCGATTTTCCCGGGCTGTGGAGTTTGATGTTTTATATTGAAGTCAACATCGTACATCGACAAGGCGCATATTCGTGCAGTCAAACGCCATGGCCGATTCAGCCCTTGTATAATGCATTCGACAACACACGATCCTAATCATTTTTACGCCTCCTTGGTTTTCTATGGCATGGATTTATTATGCCACATAAACCTACTATGTCAATAGGTTATTCAGATTATTTTTCTTCCTGCCTGGATTCATAGTCCTTGAGAGCGGCTTCAATTGCTTCCTGTGCAAGGACTGAGCAGTGCATCTTATAGTCAGGCAGACCGTCCAGAGCTTCTGCAACTGCTTTGTTTGTAAGCTGTCTTGCTTCCTCAACAGGCTTACCCTTGATGAGTTCAGTCGCCATTGAGCTTGAAGCAATTGCGCTACCGCATCCGAATGTCTCGAACTTAACATCCTTTACGATGTCGTCTTCGATCTTGAGATACATCTTCATGATGTCTCCGCACTTTGCGTTGCCGACTGTACCTACGCCGTTTGCATCTTCAAGCACGCCGACGTTTCTCGGATTTCTGAAATGATCCATTACCTTTTCGCTGTATAAAGCCATCTTAGATTCCCCCTTATAAAATGAACTGTGTCTTGCCTGCAACGAGGTCTCTCCATACCGGCGAGAATCCTCTCAGGTATTCAACTACTTCCTTAACAGCCTTAATGATGTAATCTGCCTGTTCCTCAGTAACATCTTCACCGAGACTAAGTCTCAATGAACCGTGTGCAACATCGTGTACTCTGCCGATCGCAAGAAGAACGTGTGAAGGATCCAGTGATCCTGATGTGCATGCGCTTCCCGAAGATGCTGCAATACCCTTATCGTCGAGTAAGAGCAACAGTGATTCGCCTTCGATTCCTTCGAAGCAGAAGTTTATGTTGCTCGGAAGTCTTCTTTCCTCATCTCCATTTAATGCTGAATGCGGGATCTCCTTAAGGCCTTCGATTATCCTGTTTCTGATGGGAAGGATGTGCGCTGTGTTCTTATCGATATTAGCAACTTCTTCCTTAAGAGCAGTAACCATCGCAGCGATTCCCGGAACATTCTCCGTACCTGCTCTCTTGCCCTTCTCCTGAGCGCCGCCTTCGATAAGATTTGTAAGCCTTATGCCTTTTCTTGCATATAGGAATCCTACGCCCTTAGGTCCATGGAACTTGTGTGCGGATGCTGAGAGCATGTCGATATTTTCTTCAACTACATTGATCTTCAGGTGACCGATCGCCTGAACTGCATCAGTGTGGAAGATAACACCCTTAGCTCTGCAGACTGCACCTATACCTTTGATGTCCTGAACTGTACCGATCTCGTTATTAGCGTACATGATCGTTACCAGGCAGGTATCTTCACGGATGGCTGCTTCTACTTCAGAAGGATCGATGATGCCGTTCTCGTGAACGTCAAGAAGAGTAACTTCGAATCCTTCATTCTCCAGCTTTTTCAATGTGTGAAGAACAGCATGGTGTTCGAACTTGCTTGAGATTATGTGCTTCTTGCCCTTGAGCGCGCCTGCCTTTGCAGCTGATATGATCGCCTGGTTGTCAGCTTCACTTCCGCCTGATGTGAATATTATTTCCTTGGCATCAGCACCAATAAGTGCAGCAGTATCTGCTCTTGCCTGTTCCAATACTTCCTTTGCCTTCTGGCCGAACTCGTAAAGGCTTGAAGGATTTCCGTAAGTTTCTCTTATAAGAGTTGTCATTGTGTTGATTGCAGCTTCACTCATTGGAGTGGTTGCCGCGTTGTCAGCATAAATCATATCTTTCCCTCGTCTTTCGCTATTTATCGTACGTATATTAATTCCATTAACCCACTAAGTCAATAGGTTTATAAAAATCGTAAACCATGTTGACAGGCTAATTTGAATTAGCTATAATCTGGCTAATTTGAATTAGCCAACTTTTTCGAGAGGTAAATATGGACACAAAGCAGAGAATTCTTGATGAAGCACTTACACTCTTTTCCGAGAAAGGTTATGCGAATGTCTTTGTCGGCGACATCGCTGAGCGTGTCGGAATAAAGGCGCCTTCATTATATAAACACTATAAGAATAAAAGAGCGATTTTCGACGCCATTATCGAACTGATGAATTCCAGATTTGCCGAGCAGGCCAAGGCACTTCAGATCAGCGGTACCGATGCTGCCGTGGATTCGAAAATATATCAGAACATGTCTGAAGAAAATCTTCTCAAACTCGGACGCGAATTCTTCCTCTTCTATCTTCACGACGACTACAACAAACGCTTCCGGAAAATGCTCACGTTAGAACAGTTCAACAGCAAGGAACTTGCAGGGATCTACACAAAGCTTTATGTCGATGATCCGCTCTCATACCAGAGCATGCTTCTCGGAATGGTCGCAACAGCAGGAATGCTTCACACTGACAACGTGGAGATAATGACACTCCACTTCTACGCACCGATCTACTTCCTTCTTACGATGTGCGACAGGAATCCGGAAAGAGAGCCCGAAGCACTCAAGACATTAGACGAACACATAATACAATTCAACAGACATTACGGGAGAACAAAATAATGAAGATCACAGTAATCAACGGCACCGAGAAAAAGGGCATCACATACTTGGCAAAAGAAACATTCCTTGAACCATTCAAAGGCAAGGCAGAGATCACGGAATTCTATCTTCCCAAAGACGGCCCCGGTTTTTGCATCGGCTGCATCCAGTGCTTCGGCAAAGATCAGAAGCTCTGTAAAGATGCCGAAAAAGTTCAGAAGATCGAGAAAGCGCTTCTTGAAGCAGACCTCCTGGTCTTCACTTCCCCTTCTTACGTAATGCACGTTACAGGCGCCATGAAAGCACTGCTCGATCACTTCGGCTACCGCTGGATGCCGCACCGCCCTGCAAAAGAGATGTTCGGCAAAAGAGCCGTCATTATCACCCAGTGCTTAGGCGCGGGCGAAAACAGCACAGCCAAAGACATCAAGGACTCACTCTCCTGGTGGGGCATCACCTGCATCAAGACCTGCGGCTTCAAGCTCATGAGCGACATCAAGTGGGAAAATATTCCCGAAGAGAAAAGGAACAAGATCACAAGAAAGCTCACAAACTTAAGCACCAAAATGGCAAGGATCGATTACACCAAACCCGCCCGCACAGGAATACTTGCCAAAGCGAAGTTCCACATCGTCCGCCAGATGCAGACAGGCCTTGGCAAAGACAATCCCGAATACACCGACTTCAAATATTGGAAAGCAAACGGATGGCTTGATAAGGAAAGGCCGTGGAAGAGGTAAGAAATACACCCTAAATGTGTTGCAAAATCTCTATATAAGGAAATACTTCTTATTCATCCGAGAATCTAAAGTTAAACAGGTAATTACGTAAAGGATGCTATGCCTCGTCCCTCATTATTCCCATCTCTGCAACAATTGCTGCGGCAGTGCCGACGAAGTCATTACATTTGCCGTTGAGGAAGCCCATGAGCTGGACGCACTTTAAGTGCTTGTATTTTTCTTTGAAACGTCTTTCAAATTCCTCCACGTCTGCTTCTGTACCGCCCATCTCCCTGATGGTCTGTTCTGCTGCAAGCACGGCTCCGCATTTGCCTTCAATGGATCTCGGGAAAGGCGGTTCTGTCATGTTGGGATTATTAAGTCCGAGTGCATCATAAACTGCTGCTGAGCAGTTCATTCCGCCGCGGTGATTGTTTCTTGCTATAGTCTCGTAATCGATCATGAGTAGCTCTCCGGTAAAGTTATATTTGCTATAAATAATAACACGTTGTATATCACACGAAGAAATCCGTCACGCTCGTTCATAATGTTCTCCGAATAATTTTTAACGATTATCGTTAAATTCTTGTTGACAAAGATTAATCGGCAGAGTATAGTGAAGCCATCTTCGAAGGTGATAGATTTTTGTAAGGAGATAGGATTTATGAACGAAGAAAGTGTAAAGATCGCAAAGATCAAGAAGAGCTGTCATGCAGGCAAGATCGCTGCCAATATCTTTCTGGCGCTTGCAATATTCATGCTGGCAGTAGGCATTTGGGGTGGCGTTAAGGTGCTGGTCATGGGCAAGGAATTCGATGACATGGTGACATCAGGAAGATTTGCAGGTGTTGTCTCAACTAACGATGAGATCGGATCTGCTTCCGCAGTCAATATCAATTTGGGATCTATCCCTCTTGATATCCACTCCGATATCCCTGCCGTACAGGCAGCAATAGATGACCATCCGATGAGTGTTGTTTACGGAACTAATATTCTTTCAATGAGCTTTATCATGGTTGCTGTAGTTGCTCTGATGTTCCTGGTAAGATCTGTTTTCGCGATAATCGAGAAAGAAGGAAATCCCTTCACCGTTACCGTCAAGAAGAGGATCAAGACAGTGCTTATCGCAACATCTGTTGTACTGTTCCTCACATCGGGAACCGGACCTGCAATTCTTGGTATCCTTGTAACTATCGCAGTTAATGCTATCCTTGATTATGGCATTACCTTACAGACACAGGCAGACGAGACACTGTAAGGAGGATAGGATATGGGACAGATAATACTGAGATTAGACAGAGTAATGGCGGATCGCAAGATGTCACTGAATGAACTATCAGAGAAAGTCGGCGTGTCGAACGTCAATCTCTCGAAAATGAAAAACGGCAAGATCTCCGCCATCCGCTTCTCAACACTGGAAGCAATATGCGATGCGCTGGACTGCCAGCCGGGTGACATACTGGAATACAGAAAAGACTGATCAAAAGGGTAATAGGGATAGATAAGAGAAGCTGCCATAACCGGCAGCTTCTTTATTGTTGCTTTATTCTTCAGGAGCAGTCAGGAACAATGCATTAAGCGCACTGTAAGCGGCCCCCGCATTCGTCATATGTTCTGTTGACGTCCCGGCCATCTTCTCGCCGTCCCAGTAACTTACAGACTGACTGCCGCCCATAAGGCCGGTCATCTGTCCCTTATATTCCTCCCATTTATCGATCTCATATTCTCTGATTATCTCCATGGCAGGCTCAATTACCTTAGCTGTGATGAAGCGGAGATTACCGCCCTGTTCCAATATGAGCAGTGTATCTGAGAACTTCCATACTCTGAGGACACTGGATCTTGGAGGATTTGTCGTCATGTATTCGGACAGTGCGAAAAGCATGTCTTTCTTTATCACTGCATCGCACTCGGAACATTTATCCCCGGTCTGCAGTGTGGCTCCGCACTGTGAGCATGTCCAACCGGCACTTGGCAAAACAACCTTATTGTTATCAGAAGGATCTTGAACAGAAGGCTCATTTTTATCAGATGCCGCTTCAGCACAGGGTTTGCCGCATTCAGGACAGAAATTACTTAACGGACCTGTATATCCGCAGCTGCATGTGAAAGTCTTGGGTTCCTGGCGGGGTTTTCCGCAGTTAGGACAGAACTTACTTGAGAAAACACATCCGCATTCACAGCGGCATTCGCCTTCTTTCAAAGGTACAGCGGCAACAGAAACCGCTTCGCGCTTCAGTACGAGATAAAACAACGCGGCTGTCTTAACATTGGCAATTTCAAAATGAAGCTGATCCGAAGTATCGTGCCAGGCGGCGTTGATACAGAAGATAGTCTGATCACCGGCTTTGAGCAACCTGTCACCAAGCTTTATCTGAATATCCTCGTTGGGATGCTGCTGATATGTCATTTCTCCTGGAGCAGCAGAAAAACCGGGCATTCCGGCAAAGCCCATCATGGTCGGTGCAACGGGAGCCATCGAAGGGTCTACTGCAACAACACCGTAATTACCATCAAGAACAGCACCTTCAAAACTGATGGTGATCCCCACTTTATCAGTGAGTGTGGCGACGCATTTGCCGTCAAAGGTTTTCCATGTTCCCGCGAGCTGCCTGTAATACTTATAGTCTGGATTTGCCTGTGCCATCAATTGACTCCTTCTTCAAGAAAATACCGGAGCATTTCTTTGATTATTATATATCAAAAAAGATTCTTATCAGTGTATGCTGCTACATCAGTTCTTTTCCGATAGTTATCTTAAGCCTTGGTTTATTAATTGCCATTACACTCTTTTGATTCCGTTTATAGCGTTTTGGGTAATGACAAGAATACCATCTGTTAATTCTGTCTCAGGCATATGATCCCTAGGACCGGTATATTCGACACCGGCGAGCCCTGTACCTTCTTCTGAAACAAAGCAGACCTGACAAGCTTTAAGATCTATCTTAACTTTCTTAATCTCACCGTTGATACTTTCAATTTTTAAGGCCCCTTTCATTCAGTTAGCGTTCATCTTTTTACATCTGAAAAAGATGAAATCAGGTTGATGTACTACACCCCCGAATTTGTCAGGATGTTCTTTGGCAATCTCTTCAGGCACCATCGATTCCTGACATTCCTCAATAAGGAATCCTGCTGATGCAATACAGTTGATAAGCGTTGAGATTTTTCTGTGGTAAACTTCGTAATTGTCTACGACCCACTTAAAATGACGTTCACCTTCTATGTTGTAATTATGAAGATTCGCGTAAAGCCTTACCCCTTCTTCTGTTCTGGTATATCTGTCGTAGGTTCCGTCATAAGCTGTTGATATCGGGTGTGACATCGAGAAGACCAGATATCCGCCGTCATTCAGGAGTGAGTATATGTTCTTCAATAATAAACCGAAATCTTCAGAATAATCGAAAGCAAGAGAGCTCGTAATAACATCGAACTTCTCATCAAGCTGATCAAGATCTTCAAAAGCGAGTCTTTTGTAAGTTATGTTATCAGCACTGTTGTTTTTCATCGCAAATGCGAGCATCTTTTCTGATATGTCAGTGCCTAATACAGATGCTGCACCTGCCTTGGAATACTGCAT
>X410_Impala__coassemble_174_pt1 | contig 13704 bp, 14 predicted proteins | sample X410_Impala__metabat2_low_PE_001 | metagenome-assembled genome bin X410_Impala | reverse complement strand
GCCGAGGGTATTATCAGGAATGGGGCAAGGAGCCTGTGGAGATGGTTCCGGGTACGGTTATCAATATTCCGGCAAACGTAAAGCATTGGCACGGGGCGGCGCAGGATTCGTGGTTCTCGCATCTGTCCATAGGAATTGCAGGTGAAGGTCTTGGTAACGAATGGCTGGAGCCGGTATCCGATGAGGATTATAACAATTTGAAATAAGAGAGGAACATTACCATGACAAAGACAATAACATTGAACGACGGAATAAAAATACCTGCTATCGGATTCGGAACCTTCTTGATTCCTGCTGACGGCAGTACATATAAAGCAGTTCGCGAGGCGTTGGAAACAGGTTATCGTCACATAGATACGGCAACAGCATATTACAACGAGGAAGAAGTCGGTAAAGCGGTCAGAGACAGCGGTATTCCCCGGGAGGAGGTCTTCATCACATCGAAACTGTGGGTATCACACTTCGGTTATGACAGAGCGAAAATCGGTGTTGAGCGTTCTTTGAAAAAACTCGGTATGGATTACATGGATCTTTATCTGCTCCATCAGCCTTACGGAGATGTTTCCGGTGCATGGGAAGCCTTAGAGGAGGCAAAGGCAGAAGGTAAGATTCGGTCAATAGGTGTAAGTAATATGACGCCGAAGATCTGGAATGAATATATTCCGAACTTTTCAACAATGCCTTCAGTAAATCAGATCGAATGCAATCCTTTCGCTCAGCAGAAGGCAATCCGTGAGATAATGGATGCAGACGATGTTAAAGTTGAATGCTGGGGACCGCTGGGACAGGGAAATAAAGACCTGCTTTCTAACGAGATCATTGGAGCTATTGGCGAGAAATACGGGAAGAATATCGGGCAGATCATTCTCAAATTCGAAGTGCAGGAAGATATGATCGTTCTTCCAAAGTCTACAAATCCGGAGAGAATCAAATCTAATCTGGATATCTTTGATTTTACCCTGACAGAAGATGAGATGAACGCGATCAGGGCACTTGATACAGGAAAGCCTTCTCACGATCCTGATGCTCCAGGTGTTGGAGAATGGCTGATCAGCAATTATCCGATTAATGATTGAAAAGCACAATAGAGAGTATCAGCAATATAATCAACCAAGGCTCGAGAGAAATCTCAGATCTTTTCGCTGCATAATATGACTCGAGTCACTGTGAGATGCCTTTGAATTGACATATAGTTAATACGTGTTTTGGCGTAAAACATCAATGTCTTAATTGCAATAAAGGAATGGGGATAAGTAAACATGAACGTTCTGAAGAAAAACATTGGAATACCGCTCTGCATAGTGTTCGTCATCGTCTTTGATGTTATAGCTTATGCGCTAGGGCCGTACTTTTACGGGACTGGATGGTATCTAATAAGCAGTTTACAGCGATTCGTATTCTTCGCAATTGAACTTTTTATATTCATGAAGCTGTTCAAAAAGTCAAAGATGAGCGAAGTCCTTCATATGAAAGGCTTCAAGCAAGGGCTGTTAGCCGGACTTGCAATGCTCCTGTATGTTCCTTTTGATTTTATAACATATTGTGTTATCGGCGCTGATGGTTGGACGTCTGTAAGCAGCTCAACAATCATCGCATGTCTTTTCTTTCAACAGATTACTACAGGTTTATGGGAAGAGATCAATTTCCGAGTATTCGTCTGCGAAGGATACTATCAGTCTGAGAACAAGACAGCACGCAATAGAATCATATATGCGGTCATATCGTTCCTGATCTTCGGGCTTGTTCATGCCGTTGAGTGTGATTCATTAGAAGTAGCAATATACAGATTTCTGAGTACAGGTATATGGGGATTTGCATTCGCAGCTGTATATCTATATACACATAACTTCCTTGTAGTGGCATTCCTACACTTCATTACAGATGTATTCCTGAATATCCCAAATTTCATCAGTGATTATAATGACTCCGTTGCGCTTACTATCATGGATAATTATGTTTTATGGGTTGTTAGAATAATCATATTGATCATCGCGGTTATCTTCCTGATCAAGAAGCCAATAGAAGGAACAGCATTGGCTAACAATTGAACGAAATTGCCACGAATTTGCTTTGATTATCAAAATAATCGGTGTAATATCAAATTAGGATAAGTTCTCTCATGAGGAGGATGATAGGTTATGAAAGCTATTTTGAAGATGTTGGGCGCCGAATCATTATACCTTTTGGCATCAGTTATTGTTGCCGGACTTGCTTCACTGCTTCAGATGGTAAGCAGATCTTATGATGGTGATTATACGGATATTATATTTAGCGGAAGCAACTATACTTACAATGTCTTCTTCTATTTGTTCGGCCTGGCATTGTTTTTGGTATTTATGATCGCTGGCTACAAGTTCTTCCTTAAGAAAAGGATAACTGGACTTAATCAGGCTGGCATAATACCAAAGATTCTTTTTGCGGTTATTGCAGTCATCTTCGCTATGCTGATGCTTGCTGCAATTGCCTTATTATGCTTTTTCTTCATAACGGGACTGAACAATAATGTGTCTCCTGTATGGATGGGGTATATAACGTTTTGGGGCTGGCCGATCTTTACTCTGGCATTCATGATAGTTGTTGAAATACTGGTATCATCAAAAACCAAATTGTCTAATTAAGAAAACGGAACATACATAAGAAGAGGCTCCTATTTTGGTATTTAGGCGCTATGGTCTCTCGTGCATGTTAACGTGTGAGCTGCCTGCACTGGACGTCCAACTGATCCCTTAGGATGCTAATGGCGCACTTCTATACATACCCTACGGGATGTATCAGTGCGCTCTCCGAGGGCAGGTAATGCAACTTCGCTTCAGTTGCATTAATCTTCGTCACGTTCGTTCCGGACAAGAGGCTCAGCCTCTTGCGCCACTAAGGTGGCTATCACCAATCCCGCCACTTCAGACGGTCGTATTCATGAAACCTTATATGAGGATTTTGAGCAGCATACCGCTCACAGTAATCAGTGGGTCTGCATCTGACATAGATGTTGATGATCGATTCGTATAACGGGGCAAACTTCTTCGCGGCATATTCGATCTTTTCGAGATCGTTCCGATCAAAGCGTCGATCCGTATCTCGGACTATCTTAACGAATAACATTTTGCCGTCGTATGGAATAACGCTTTCGAAGCGATAAACAAAACCTTTCTCGATAACATCAGATGGTCTTATGCTGCAAAGCGGATTCCCCGTATACAAGTCATCCAGACCGAAGTCAATGTTCAGTGCGTGAAGATGACATGCTTTTTCATATTCCTGTTCAGATAATCTTGTAACAGTTTTAATGTAATCACCGATGATTTCAGGAAATTTCTGAGGTCGAGCTAATCGCATTTCTTCTTTGATCAGGAAGGAATAATATAGTTCCATATATGTGTTTCGGAAGTAATAGCATTTCCCGGAATGTTTCAATATCCTCGCATCGACAAGGGATCGAAGATACTTCTCGCATTTGTTATTTGCATATCCTGTAACTGAACCGATCAAGCTTATCCGAGTATTATCATCTGCAATAGCGGTAAGTAGTTCATTATATACCTCAGGTTTGCGAAAATAGTGATCCATTAGATGCGGCATATAATTCATCAACGGCGAATCAATGCGGATCAAATCCTCCGCAGCAATTTTGAAATTCTCATATTCAGAAAAAAGGCGGACAAGCTCCGGTATCCCTCCTGTTGCCGTGCTTACCAAAAGAGAATTCTGCGCATCCATCTTCGGAAGCATCTTATGAACATCGGAAAGAGCCAGATGATTCACATTGCATGGGAATATGTTTTTGCCCATCCCAGTGGGAAGCCGTTCTCCGACAAGACAGATAAAAATGTTATTGCGATCCGGATCGAACCTAAACTTTTCGAAAGCATCTATAAATTCATAGTAATCTTCTGTTTTCTGGATATTGTCAAGGATAAAGATCTTATAATGCCAGCCGGAAAGATGCTTCATTGTTTCAAAGATATCGCTCCAATTATCGCTTGCAGCTTTAATGCCGATATACCTTTCGACACGCTCGGCAAACAACTTCCGTGCGCGATTTTCTGACAGACCTTTAAAGGAAAAATAGCACAAATCTGCTCTGTTCTCATAAGCCTTTAAAACAAGCGATGTCTTGCCGCAGTGAGGCTCTCCTAAAACGGCAAGTATCTCCCGCGGTTCACCCCAACCGTTCTTGTCATGAAGGTTTTCCTTGAACAGCCCTTTTAACTCATTAACGTAAATCGTTCTCGGCGCTAATAACATATTTCTCCCTTTTAACATTTATCAACTTATGAGTTGATAAAACTGTTCTCATTATACATCAAACGGCATTTTGAGTCATTGATGACATTTTCCCTTCTGACCGAAATGCCCATGAAATAAGGATTCTTAAAAAGTTTACAAATTAATTTCGATCATTTGTGTACCAACTGCCCGGAAAACCACTAACAAAAAGTAGAAGCACTTGAAAGGGCAAGAATGCATTTTTGAAGGTTTCAATAATCAATTTAGCAGGAGGTAAGAATGAAAAAGCAAACAGTTGAAGGCATCAGGAAGGAGATCATATCCACCGAAAAGGATAAGGTGATTATCGCTCATCAGATCAAACGACTGGAGAACCGGGCAAACTATTACATCAAGGCGGATAGGCGAAAGAGAACGCATCACCTTTGCAATATCGGTGGAGCAATCGAGGCGCTCTTCCCTATTTCGAAGTCACTTTCAAAAACGGAGTTTTTCGAATTAATGGAGAAGATTGCAGCATTGCCGGATGTTGTTTCCTTGGTAAAAGAGGCAGAGAATGCGGTGTCTCTCAACACCGATAATGACCACGGGAAGGATGTGGGCTGATGGCACTTTATCATTTTTCAGTAACACAGGTTAAGCGGAGTGCAGGACAAAGTGCGATTGCCTGTGCTTCATATCGTGCAGGCGAACGTCTTTACAGTCAGTATTATGATGAGGTCAGTGATTACTCCAAGAAAGGCGGCGTGATCTTTAGTGAGATCATGCTTCCAGAGAATGCTCCTAAGGAATACGCTGATCGGGAAACACTCTGGAATGCTGTCGAAAATGTGGAGAAACACCCCAAAGCACAGCTGGCATATAGCTTTGATATTGCTCTTCAGAATGAATTATCCCAGGAAGAAAATATCGATCTGGCGAGAAGATTTGTGAAGGACTATCTTGTGGCGGATGGTATGATCGCTGATCTTGCCATTCATAATCCCGAACGTGACGGGAACCCCAATCCCCATATTCATATCCTTACAACGATGCGGCCTCTTAATCCTGACGGAAGCTGGGGATCTAAGCAGCATCGTGAATACCTTTTTGATGATCAGGGCAATCCCGTAATGGATGAGAAAGGCAATCAGAAATATAAAGCGGTACCGAATACCGATTGGGGAACTCCCGAGAAACTTCAGCAGTGGCGCGAGGATTGGGCTAAGCTCGTTAATTCTAAGTTTGAAGAAAAAGGTCTTCTCTGTCGAATAGATCACAGATCTTATGAGGATCAGGGCGTTCATGAACTTCCGACAGTTCACGAAGGTCCGACTGTCCGCGCGATGGAACTGAAAGGCATTCCTACGGAAAAGGGCGAGTATAACCGTTGGATACGAAAGACGAATGCGATGATCAGAGGTCTTCTCTCTAAGATTAAAGAAATGGTCGCCGCTATCAAAGACATGCGTGAAGAAATCAAGAGAATCGAGGAAGAACCTTCTCTCGCAGATCTGTTGATGGCAGGCCGCACCCCGGCAAAATCATCGGTACAGGATCTGAAATTTCTCTCGGCGGATATCCTCTTCCTTCAGGAACATTCTATCTATCGAATCGATGATCTTGAGAACTATCTTGAAAAGATGGAGTCCCTTAAGCAGTCGCAGAAAGATCGTCTGGATAAATGCAATGCCCGGAGGAAAGAAACAAAAGAACTTATCTCCTTGCTTGATATCTATCACGAGACCAAGCCGATCTACGAAGAAGGCATGAAGAAATTCTTCGGCAAAGAGAAGTATATGCAAGAAAACGAAGGCAGGATCAAACAATATCAGATGGCAAAGAGAAAACTCGCCAAAGCATCAAAGTCTCGCGGTGGAAAACTCACAAAGAAAATGCTCGAAAAGGAACTCGCAACATTGGATTCGGAGTATTCCGCTATCCGTGACGAATTCGTCAAAAGTCGAGATGAAGTCCAAACGGTAAGCAGGATCCAGTATTCGATACAACGCGGACTCGAAGCAAAGCATCCTCATAAAACCAGAGCTACAGATCTATCACTTTAAAGATACGGAGGTACATAAATATATGAAGAAGTATTATAACAACCCTAAATATGATGTGGCATTTGATCGTTGTGCCAATATATTGGCAACCCTTATGGTGAAGTACGGTCCGAGAGTGCTTCTGAAGCAGGCAGTAGAAGGAATACTCGGCAAGGGGCGACTGAATATCCACGATCCTGAAAGTCCTAAGATCAAGAAAGAACGTCTTATTGCATATCAGAAAGAGTATGGCAAGATCTGTTCTTCCACCAAAGATGTGAAAGACAAAGCTGCCTAAGACATAAATCTTCAATTTGTGCGTTGCACATGATATGATTATAGTTTATAATTAGTGCAACGCATAGATAGGGAGATTGTGATCATGGACTGTAAAACTAAGATAAAAGAACTTCGTGAGATGACCGGAATGAACAGAACAGAGTTTTGTGAATACTTCCAGATTCCATACGGAACAGTTACTGATTGGGAACGCGATTATCGTCATGCACCGGAGTATGTTCTTCGTCTTCTGGAATACTACATCCGTATGGAGAATCTCATTAAAGATAAGAAGGACGATAAGAATTAATTGCCTCGAATTCGAGACAATAGAGATAACCGCATTGGATTGCACACGGTTAGAAAGGAAACGGTAATATGGCTAACAAACCTATTAAAGATACGATTCACGCTAAAGGATTTGATATCGGTATATATACCACCGATTACGAGAATGAATTTATATCATTAACGGATATCGCAAGATATAAAAGCTCCGATTCCAATGATGTCATTAAAAACTGGATGCGAGGAAGAGAGACCTTGGAATTCCTCGGTCTATGGGAAAAATTACACAATCCGGATTTTAAACCCGTCGAATTCGACGGGTTTAGAAAGGAAGCAGGACTAAATGCATTTACCATGTCTCCAACAAAGTGGATCGAAAGCACAAATGCTATCGGCATCGTTACAAAAGCCGGACGTTATGGCGGAACTTATGCGCATTCCGATATTGCACTCGAGTTTGCATCTTGGGTATCCGCCGAGTTCAAGCTTTACATCATGAAGGACTACCAGAGGCTAAGACGAGATGAGAGTAGCAGGCTGTCTCTTGCATGGAACCTTCACCGCGAGATTGCCAAGCTTAATTACCGTGTTCATACCGATGCGATCAAGGATAATCTGATTCCACCGGAACTGACACCAACGCAGATCTCATATAAATATGCAAGCGAAGCAGATATGCTTAATGTCGCCCTTTTCGGTAAGACCGCTAAAGAGTGGCGGGATGAGAATCCTGATAAACACGGCAATATGAGAGACTATGCTACCCTGAACCAACTTCTTGTTCTGGCCAATATGGAAAGCTATAACGCAATTCTAATTGAACAAGTTAAACAGATGTCAGAACGTCTTGTTCTCATCAGAGAGCAAGCTGTTAAACAACTTCAAACCCTCGATCAGGTAAGTCTGGATAACCTGCCCAAGCTCCCGGGAGGAGATAATAATGAAGAATAATAAAAAGAAATGTTATATCTATACCCGTGTCTCTACGATGATGCAAGTCGATGGATTCAGCCTTGATGCCCAGAAAGATAAACTCCGCAAGTATGCTGATTATCAGGATTGGGAGGTCGCTGCTGAGTATTCCGACGAAGGATGCTCCGGTAAGAATATCCAAGGCAGACCTGAGTTCTCGCGCATGATGTCAGATATTGAGGATTGCAAGGATGGAGTCAGTTATGTTCTCGTCTTTAAGCTTTCCCGTTTCGGTCGTAATGCCGCAGATGTTCTAAATTCCTTACAGATCATGCAGGATTTCGGGGTGAATCTCATCTGTGTGGAAGATGGTATCGACAGTTCCAAGGATGCAGGTAAGCTCATGATATCCGTCCTTTCCGCTGTTGCTGAGATCGAGAGGGAGAATATCCGTACTCAGACCATGGCAGGACGTGAGCAGAAAGCTCGCGAAGGCAAATGGAACGGAGGCTTTGCTCCTTATGGTTATAAGCTGGAAAATGGAGAACTCCTTATTGCCGATGATGAAGTTGAGATCATCAAGATCATATTTGATCGCTATATACATACGAAGGACGGGATTAACGGCGTAGCAAGCTACCTGAATTCGCATGGCTATACAAAGAAGTTACGTCAGAATAATACTATTCCCGGGTTTTCCTCTTCATTTGTTAAGTCAGTAATAGATAATCCGATATATATGGGGAAGATAGCATACGGGCGTCGAAAGACTGAAAAGAAGATCGGTACCCGTAATGAAATGCACGTTGTGGAGCAATCTGAATTCCCTGTTTATGAAGGTGCGCATGAGGCGATAATTTCTGAAGCGGACTGGAATCTTGCGCAGGAGAAGAGAAAACTTAATGCTTACAAGCGCCAGAAGGTTCATGATGTCGATCACGCACATATACTTTCGGGAATCCTTAAGTGTCCTTGTTGTGGGAAGAGTCTATACGGAAATATCGCCAAGGCACACAGCAAGGATAACAAGACGCGATTCTACTACTATTGCAAGAACACCTTAGGGGCGACCGGACATCGTTGCACATTTAGACATAATATAGAACAGACAGAGATCAACCAGATGGTTGCATCTATAATATCTGCAATGGTTACAAGACCGGACTTCAAGGAAGCGATCACCGAAAAGATAGGCTCAGCCGTTGATACCAAGGATATGGAAAAACAGAAAGAAGCCTTGCAGGATAAACTCAGGCAGACTCTGGGAACCAAATCTAAGCTTGAGCATCAGATGGACAGTCTAGATGTCCTTGATCCGCACTATGACAGGAAGATGCTGGATCTTCAAAGAAGATATGACCAGCAGTACGATATACTTGCCGACATTGAGACTCAGATTGAAGAATTGAAGGAACAGATCCGACATATTCAACATGAGAATATCACCGGTAATAATATCTATCAGTTGCTTCTAACTTTCGATGAATTGTATGATGAATTCAACGAAGCAGAGAAAAAGGATTTCATGAGATCATTCGTGGAACGGATTGACATATATCCCGAAAAGCCTGAAAACGGCTGTTGGATAAAGAATATCGTGTTTAACTTCCCCATTCCGATGAATGGGGAGGACATCACGGAATTGCCCTTGGAATCTCAAAAGACCGCTGAGACGGTAGTGTCTTTAAAGAGGAGATAATAGTGAATTACAAAACAGGATTAGTTCTGGAGGGCGGCGCCATGCGCGGCATGTTTACATGCGGTGTCATCGATGTTCTCATGGAAAACAACATAAGATTTGACGGGGCGGCAGGCATTTCCGCAGGCGCGGTTTTCGGCTGCAATTACAAATCGCGTCAGATCGGAAGAGCGATCAGATATAACAAAAACTATTGCAAGGATCCGAGATACTGCAGCTACCGTTCGCTCATAAAAACGGGCGATCTTTATGGTGCGGATTTTTGCTACCGCGAGCTGCCGGATGTTCTAGATCCTTTTGACAAAGAGACTTTCAAGAACGATCCGATGGAGTTTTACATCGGCGCGACTGACGTTAAGACCGGCAAGTGCATTTACCATAAATGCAATGACGGCGGTGAGAATGACCTTCTCTGGATGAGGGCATCGGCTTCGATGCCGATCGCTTCAAAGCCGGTCCGGATCGGTGACGGCACTTATCTTGACGGCGGCATCGCTGATTCGATCCCCTATGAATACATGGAAAGCATCGGGTATAACCGCAACGTTATCGTGCTGACCCAGCCCAAAGGTTATGTGAAGAAAAAGTCGCCGTTCATCATACAGATGGCGCTTCACAAATATCCTGCCATCGCTGAAGGAATGGCTAATCGTCATGTGATATATAACAGACAGGTCGAAGGTGTCGAAAAGCGCGAGGCTGACGGTCAGTCTTTTGTTATCAGACCGCCCGAAAAGATCGGCATCGGCCGCACCGAGAAAGATCCTGAAAAGCTCGAAAAGGCATACCGCACGGGCCGCCTTGAAGCTGAGCGCGTGCTCCCTGAACTGCGTGCATTTTTAGGTCTTGAGTGATGTGTTTTCGCGCACGGGACAGACATTGCATTTGTTGGTGTCAAAAATCCGTATCCGTATGAGATAATCTAATCAGTTTTCTGACAAACAGGAGGTAATTTATGAGAAAACTCTATGCTAAGGCTATTTCCGTTATGGTTCTTCTCACTCTTGCTGCGTTCTGCTTTACAGGCTGTGTAAGGTTCCGCACATCAATGAACATTAAGAGTAACGGTAAAGCTGATCTGACAGTGATTTACGGTTATTATAATGAGCTGATCGACTCAGATGTTGAGTCAGAAATGGAAGACCTGGCTGACGCTTTCGAGGACGACGGTTGGACTGTTGATGATTATAAAAAGGGTAACTACGAAGGTTATACCTTCACGATGACAAATGTTAAGGTCAAGGACTTTGAAGATGTCTTTAACGCAGACTGCTTCACAGAAGATCTCGAGCTCGGTGATTTCGAACTCACAAAGAAGGGCTCCACATACACCATCAACTGGGATACAAACGTTGTTGGTGACCTCAATGAAGAGGGTGTTACTTCCGAAGATCTCAAAACATACGGCGGATTCATGGAAGTAGAAATTACACTTCCTTCTCCCGCAACTGACGATAATGCAACAGAAGTTTCCAAGGACGGAAAGACATATACATGGGATCTTCTCGACGGTGAAGAAGTAGAGCTCACATTCACGCTTATTAATGTCGGACTTATCGTTGCGATCTGCGCAATCGTATTTGTTGTTTTCGCAGCTGCCGCAGTCGTTGTGATCCTTCTCATAGTCAAGAAAAAGAAGCCTGCTACAAATGGCGCTGATCCTGAAGCACTCGCTGCAGCTCCGGTTTCTTCACCTGAGCCTGCATCACCCATCGACTTCTCTGCTCCTGCATCACCAATTGATTTTTCTGCTCCCGCTCCGGCTCCCGCTGCACCCGCAGCACCCGCAGCACCCGCACCCGCGCCTGCACCCGCGCCTGCACCCGCGCCTGCAGCTGCACCTGTAGCACCGGCAGCACCCGAGGCAGCACCCGTTGCACCCGCACCTGCACCTGCCCCTGCAGCTGAAGCTCCCGCATCACCTGCACCAGCTCCTGCACCGGCTCCTGCTCCCGCTGATCCTACAACACAGGCTTGATGAGCTGAACAGGTATTCAATATTGATCAACTGCCCCTTCGGAACTTCCGGAGGGGTTTTTAATTGAGCGGGAAAGAGTTCTTAAACAACGAATGTATAATTGTTGCCCGTTTTTTAGCCCAACAATTACATAAAATGGCCGATTTGTATAATTGTTGGCTGTTTTTTTGGCCAACAATTACACACAAAAGCATAACCGTGTCCGACAGGGAAACTCAGTCTTCCTTCTTGCGCAAACTCAATACGATGATCGCAGCGAAAACCAGTAAGATGCCTGCAATAGCGACGGGTCCGACTGTTTCCTTCATTACGAAAAACCCGAATAACGTTGCGGCTGCGGGCTCGACTGTTGCGAGCACTGCGGCTTTGCCGGCAGTGGTCATGTTGAGGCCCAAAGTGTAAAGAAGGAAGGGGATTACCGCCGTGACGACTGCTGTGAGAAGAACGAAGCCGAACAGTGCCGGCTTATTTTCTACGGCGGAGATCTTAGAAACGAGGTCAACAGGATTAGCGACAAAAATGGAGCCCAAACTTGCGATCAGGAATGTGTAGCAGGTGACAGTGTAAGGCGAATATTTCTTGAGTGCGAATGTACCGAAAATGCTGTAGAGGCCGTATCCCAGACCGGAGCCCAAGCCGACAAGGATGCCCACAACAGTAACTTTGCCGCCGAAGCCGGAGACGAGAACGCAGCCTGCGAATGCGAGTATGAGCGCGATGAGTTTTTGTATCGTGAACTTTTCCTTGAGGAAGATTATCGCGAGGACCATGACCCAGATGGGTGAAGTGTAGAGAAGGATCGCCGCGGTCGACATCGTCATGAGGCGGATCGCGGTGAAGTAGCAGCATGTGAAAAACAATATGCTTACAAGGCCGAGCGCGAGGAACAGCGGAATATCACGCAAAGCGATCTTAAAGCCTTTGCGGTCTTTGATCAGAAGTATCAGCGCGAAAAGGATCCCTGCAGTTGTAAGGCGTAGACATGCGACCTGTATGGATGAAAAGCCGAGGTCATTTAAGTGGCGTACGAAGATGCCCATGCTGCCCCAGAACAGTCCGGCAATTATTATCAGGATGTCGCCAAGATAACCTTTCTTTTCCATGTCATACTCCTTCCAACGAAGGCATTATAACAACGGAACTGCAAAAATATAAGTGCCGGCCTATTGTTGACGGAAAACAGTTGGAAACTGTCAACAATGAAGCCGGCACGATTGTCAAAGGCTTGGTTAATATTGTTTGTAATTAATTCTCGTTTTTAACCTGATCTTCTTTAACCAGATCGCTCTCTTTGGACTTTGCCTTGTTTGTAACTAACGTGAAGCTTCCTATCATGCAGAGTGCAAAGATAAAGCCGAGTGCGATGTTGTGGAACACTAAGCTCCAGAGGATGATCATGGCAATGAACAATCCTGTTTTGGTAAATGTAATGCCCAGTACCGTTTTGCTCTTTGCTCTTGAGATGAGCTTGTCCTGATACTCTGCTTCATGAAGCTGTCCCATGCCTACGGAATTTCTGAAGTGATCGATCATGCAGTGGTCAAAATATGCCTGTTCTTTTTCGAATCCTTCTGCGAAAAGTCTGCTTTCTTCAACCATCCTGTCCCTTGATTCCTCGAACCAGGCTTCAATGCCTGTTTTTCCTGACGGTGTGCCTGCGATTCTTCTGTTGAAGGATAAGCCGATAATGTATTTTTTCTTGTCGATCTTCCTGGTCATTACAAATATCTCAGCTGAAGGCATGCCCTTGACTGTTTTGCCGTTTCCGTCAACAAAGTCAGTCTTTGCGTTTTCGAGCATGCTGCTTAATACCGGATATGTAAGATCATCTTTTAATCCTTCGGCTATTCCGATCTTGCCGTTTGCGACGTGCTTTAAGATGTACTTTGAAAGCTCGAAGAATTCACAACCTTTTACGTAATCCATAACTGTTTTCCTCACTATTCGTTTGTATTTTCCTTTGACAACGAGATAGTACCAGGAAAAACGGTACCGGAAATCAAAGTGCCGTGAATGGAGCTCATATTGTCGCGAAATGCAAAAAGCAGGATTACAGGATCGTGAGGGCTATTCCGCCTGCAAGCAGAAGCACACAGGGAATAATGGAGATCCCGATCTTTGCGCCAAGCTTCATGCCCTTCTTTTCCATGCCTTCAGATATCTCAGTCTGGCGCTTTATGAGGTGTACGCCGAGGACGAGGAACAGCGGTGAGAGGGTAGCCAGGAGCATAAGTGACGGTATTGAATCGACAGCGGCTGATGTAGCATCTGCCGCGGTTGCTGTCTGTTCCTGCTGCTGG
>X410_Impala__coassemble_170_pt1 | contig 13889 bp, 14 predicted proteins | sample X410_Impala__metabat2_low_PE_001 | metagenome-assembled genome bin X410_Impala | reverse complement strand
TTGACTATTTCCATATCGTCAAGAACTTCAACGATAAAGTTGTCGGTGAAGTCAGAGTATTCATCATCTGTTCCATTTCGAGAACGATGCTTTTATCTACATCCATCTTTCTTGCAACATGGTTTATCAGTCTTTTCTCTGATTCATCATATTCCTGGTTGCTGAACGCGGCTGCAAATAAATCCCATATTAGGAGTCTGGGTGTAATTCCTTGATCATCTTCCTTTGCTTCATGAGTCAAAGCTTCGTCAACAGCCTCGGATATCAGGTCATAATATTCATCCGTCGTATTAACAAAAGAACCTCTGCACTCGGATTCAAGATCTTGAGAATATTCCATGAAATTAATAGGATCTAAGCTCATTCCAATACTACGGAAATGTCCGAGTTCGACATCGTCAATTGTTCCGTCTATGGCAAGCAGATAGTAAAAGACTTTTAGTGCGCATCGCGTTTCAATTACTTTCATTTAATGCTCCTCATAACTTAAAATCGTCATCTGAAGACATGAGTCCGTCAAATTCATCTTGAGAATGGAACTGCATATCATCCTTACCAAGCTGGCTCTGTATCTTCGCATTAGCAGGCATTGCCTCTGCTGTGACAGGTGCAGTAATCAAGAACGGTATCAGTACTGCTGAATAGAAGGATGCTTCTGTAACTGAAGCTGCTGATATCGGTAAGCGATACTCTGTAAAGCTTGATACAGAAAACATATGCGAGAGCACGGATGAGCTTTACTGCTAACAGATAGACTTTCCGGATGAATTCTTACCAGATCATTTCCCACTCAAGCTCAAAGTCGATTACCGCATCACCGAATGTCAGTCTGTAGATGCCGTCTTTATACATGTCAAAGTCCATGACCAGGATCTCGGCATACATGCTTTCGCCGGGTGCGATCTCAAACGTCTCGTTCTCGTACAGGGTAAACTGCGGATCAGGTGTACGGTCCCATGGTGAATACTGATCAGAGTGTCCCAGACTCCACACCTTGGCAACAGGCATGTCTTTGACTATTACACCGGCGTAGTTCATTTCACGGCTGTTCCGGCCCAGATCTATCAGGTCCTCACCATTAACACGCTGTAAGTAACGTGTTCCGCCTATGGTCTTGGCCTCATCACTTTTGTTATATATCAGGATACCTAATTCACGGTTATAGGATTGTACCTGATATGTGACGCCGTCATATTCATATACCTGCTGTTCCTGACTGTATATCAGGTCAAGTGACCAGGTGATTTCAATGCCGGTTGTGTCTGATTCATTACCCGATTCGTATATTTCCGTTGTGACATCAGACCATGTCTTCTCTGATGCATCGTAATACATCGTGTGGGTGTCGTGGTTTTCTTCGGAAAAACTTATCTCAAGATCACCCGCGAGGATATCTACGGTCATGTATTCTTTCATGCCTTTTATCCCGAAGCCTGTGATCTTTACTTCGCGATTTGGATCTATCAGGTCGGATTCTTCATACTGGCATGCCGCATCCAATATGTATTTGCCCTGATCTTCAGTTATATTAAACTGTGCTTCTATTCCGCTTAAGTTATTAAAACTTGCCCAGATGTACTGTATTGCATCGTTTCCCTGCCCGATGAAGCAGCCGCACTTATCGCAGGTATTCTTATCGAATACTGCGGCCACTCTGTCTTCAAATAAGACGACATTTTCAATTCCGAACAGGTTTCTGTGAGAGCAGGTGATCACCTTTTGCGCTTTATCTTCGTCATCTACTGTATATTCGGATGTATTCTCTTCGGGTTCATCCGTAAATCCGAATGTGTAAGTGATAGCCGTGCTCTCAGTCGTTGTCTCTGAAGATGTGTCATCCTGTTTGTGGCAGGCAGTAACCGGCAGCAGCATTATTGCTGCTAATAACGCTGCCGGGATACTTTTTAAGTTAGAAGTTCCAATCCCCATAGTAAAACTCCTTAACCTTTATTTTTCTGCAAGTTTTGTTTGTATTGTATATCAATTCGGGTTTTACTTGTCATTTTCGATACCTCCTAAGGTTTAGATTTGGAGAATCAAAAACAGCAACGAACAGACAATAACCCCTGAAAGTACATGTCTGTTCGCTGCATATTGCTTATGAAGATCGTTCGTGTTTTATTATCCTGAGCCGTTACGTGAGGCGTCAGGTACGGAAATAATAATTAATCGTAAAGATAAGTCTCACCGCGAAGTTACTATTTGATTGTAAGGTCATATTAGCACGTCAAAAGTGCATTTCATAGTGGGTGTCTGTTAACTATTCGTAAACGTTAGAAGGGTCCTGCCCTTATCTGTCTGTTAAGATTCCGTCTTTTGCGTGGATCTTCTTTTTTTCTTCGTACATGATCTTGTCGGCACGCTCAAAGACTTCCTGGTAAGAAGTGTCTTTCCCGCGTTCGAAGACTGCGCAGCCGAATGCGAGTGAGATGCGCTCAAGATAGTTATCGGATATGTTTCTCTGGCTCTCCAGCATCTCCTTCAATGCATCGAGCTTTTCATCGATTCTTGCGTAGTCAAGACCTGTGGGTATGACGGCAAATTCGTCTCCGCCGATCCTGAAGACAGTACTTAAGGGGAATGCCTTGCAGAGGATCGATGCGGTCTTCTGGATAGCTTCGTCACCTGCCATGTGGCCTAAGTTGTCGTTGATGTGCTTGAGGTAGTTTAAGTCGCACATGATGACGGCGAATTCAGCAGTACCGTTCCTGATCTTCTCGTTGATGTATTCGACCGTATCATCGTAAGCGTGCTTATTCTTAACGTTTGTAAGAGAATCCACATACGCAAGGTTCTTCATGGCGACAAGGTCATCGCCCTGCTGCTTCAATACCTTTGCACTCTTCTCGATCTTACGTTCCTGTTCCCTTACCTTTGACGCGGCCTTCTCTGCTCTTGCACGGGCATTCTCGATCGCGAGCCTGGTCATTTTTGAGAGCTCACCGATCTCATCGTCATTCTCCGGAGGAAGATCAACGTCAAAATTATTCTCGCTTACCGCACGTGCAGCTTCGGTAATCTTCCTTAACGGATCTGTTATGCGGTTGACCATGACAACTGCAACGATGGCGATCAGCATGGTAATTAAGACGGACAGGATGATCATGAGGACGACCGCATTGTCTCTTTCGCTGTAAATATTGGCATAGTCATCGCAAAGAACGAGCTTCATGCCGTTTCTGAGCGTAACAAAAGCCATCGCACGGTCACGGTCTTCAAAATAATATTTGACAAGCTCCGTGCCGGTATTAGGCTCGTTCATAAGTTCACCGTTCTCTTGTACCAAGTCGATCTCGTCGCCGTGCATATGACCGTTTACGAGATCGTCGTAGTGATAGTGAACCGTTCCGTCACCTTCTTTAAGGAACATGTAACCGGACTCCTTATACGAGAACGTGTCGACCCAGTTGATAAGTCTGGTAAAACTGATGTCGATCCCGATGACCGCAACCGGAGTATCGTCGATAAATACCGGCTCGACGTATGAGATAAGGTATTCTTCCACGCTGTAGTCGTAATAAGGCTTCGTCCAGGAAGCTTCACCGAGTCTGACAGGTCCGTAATACCAATCTTCCGCAACGGGGTCATTAACGATTTCTTCCTGGGTAAAGGGGATCGTCTTGAAATTTCCGTCTTCGCTTCTGGTGTAGTAAACGCCCTCTTCGCGGTCCGTGACGCCGGTAACATCTAAACTGTAATGGATATATGCGCCTTCAATGAAATCATTGTGCTCAGTCATGAAGCAGATAAGGTCATCCGCATCATCAACTATGGCATCTCTCAGTTCGCCATCTTCTTTGAGCGTCTCAACATCAGGTATCCTGCTCCTGGTCCATCTGGCAAGAGAACTGACGGCATCTTCGATCCTTACCATCTCAATATTAAGATCGTCAGCACGTTCTTCGCAGAAAAGATTCATCTGTGCAGATGCACCCTTTGTAAGTATCTTGCTAGACAGAGAAATGGCAACCGCAACAAGTGTTGTGGCCAGAGAAAATGCCCCGATGATGTTAAGGAGCATCAGTTTCTTACTTATAGACGTAAAGAACGCCTTTCTTATCTGCATCTTCCGATCCCGATGTTATTCCGTATAAAATAAAATGCCAAAGGGGACGCCTTCGGCTGATTAGATTATAACACCTGAAAGGGCATCTCTCCGTTACATAATGCACAAAACATAAATTTATATTTATCTTTGTTTGAGTATAAAAAAATCCTTTCCCGCATTGTATTATTTAATCGGGATAATACGAAATTTAAGATATGGGGAGAAAATCTATGAAACACTTGAGACCTGTAGCCATGGTCATGTCCATGGTTATGCTGCTGACGATGTTATCGTCATGTGGTTCCGTAAAAAAGAGCGGCAATGTAGTCAAAGAGGACGATCCGTGGTTCGAATCGACGAGATTTGAACTTGAGCCGGACATGCCGAAGAACCTGAATCTGCCGCCTTCAGAAGTCATGTGCGCGAGCGATGACAGATTCATCCACGCTTACTGTTATACGACTGACCAGTGGATGACCTCGAAGACCAAGCTCGACATCTATGATTTTGAAGGCAAACTCATAAGCCGCCACGACATCCCGGCCAAAGACGGTTTCTTTATCTACCAGTTCTGTTCCATCTCCGCCTCGCCTGACGGAAAGACCATAAACGCGGTAGCATATCTGAACTCAGAGACGGTCGAGGGCTATCATGCTTTCATAACCATTGATGCGGAAAGCGGAAACATAACGGACACAAAGGCTGTCTTCGAAGGCGAGGCTAAAAAACTCAAATCTCCCGGATACGGCGTAATGTATTTAACTCTCATCGGAGATTACACGGTTGCGCTCCTGGACGGCGAATACCATGGAGGCATGTACCAGGATTGGAAGCTGGCTCTGTTCAAAGACAAAGAATTTGTCACCGAATGCGATATGTCCTCACTTCGCCTCGGATACATCCAGTACAGCTTTTCGCTTGATGAACATTCCGGATCACTTTATCTTACCGGCTACGAGACAGGCGATGTCGTTGCCTGTGAATTCGATATCTACAACGGAGATCTCAAGAGCAAAACTTCGTTCAGAGATCTGGATTCATCCAAAATTAACATTGCCGAATATACTTCAACCGATAACGGTGATCTGTGCAAGATCGATTCATTAGGCAACGTCATAAAGCTCGACGTCAACACCATGACTCCCGTGACCATGATCGATACCAACTGGTACTCGCCTTATTTCTCTCCATCTGAAAATGAGGACACCTTCATCATGTCCAATATCCTTAGCAGCAATGAAGAAAGAACGGTCATCTTAGACGATGAGTCGATATACTACGGAAGCATTGACGCCATTACCTACAGTTATGTCAGGGTGCTTAAAAAAGCTGATAAGAATCCTCATGCCGGCAAGCAGATAATCGAGCTGGCCCTGCCCCAGAATTCAGGCATCTCGGATTATCTTGCCAGATCAATCTATGAGTTCAACAGGACAGACAACGAATATCTCATAAGGGTATGGGATGCGTATAAGACAGGTTACGTCGTAGGAAAGACATTCGGCAACGTCACTGAGGACGACCAGCAGATATATAAGATGATCCAGGATCTGCAAAGCGATGAGGCACCTGACCTTGCGATCGGCATCCAGAAAAACTATGCGATGCGTGACGATATCTTCAAGGACCTCACAGGTTTCCTGTCCCCCGAGATACTGGATAAACAGTACGTGAACATTTTCGAAGCCGGAAGGATAAACGGGAAGCTCTACTTCCTCCCTGTCACATTGGAGATCGAGGGCCTCGTTACCAATACGGAGCTTTTAAAAGACGGCGCTGTAGGACTTACTTTTGAAGAATACGACGAACTTGTAGAAGGCCCCATGAACGGCTTCTCGCCATACGATTATCCTGATTCGACTGTCTATAACAAATGTGATTTTCTGCTGTCATGCATAGACACAAAGAGTGCCATCGAAGGTGATGCCGTAGACTTCGGAACAGAGCAGTTCCGCTGTGCAGTCGAACATGCCGCCGCCATCGAATACGACGATGTGGCGGACACTCCACAGGAATATCTGTCTAACTGGAACAGGTACAGAGGCGAATGTTACTACGTAAAGATCGACGACTATCTCGACTATGTATATGCATGCTTCAGACCCAAGGGCGAATACAGGATAATCGGCACGCCTTCCGTCGATGCATCAGGCCCCAGATTCAAAGCGCTTGAGACGGTCTCAGTATCTGCTTCGACCGATGTTGAAGAAGGCTGCAAAAAGTTCTTAAATTATCTGTTCGCAGGCGAAGCGTTCGCGGCAGACAATTGCGAATTCAGGCAGATAGTAACCAACAAAGAGATCATGGAGAAAAACATACAAAGCCTGACAAAGATCAACAACGATCTATACGAACGCTACATGGCAAGCGTCCAGTCAGGCGCGTTCATACCCGCGGCAGGACTTGATAAGGCATCCGGCAACAAGGCGGCAACCGACACCATGCATGGGTGCTTTACAGACAGCCTTGCGACGATCTCGACCTACTACTACGAGGATTACACGATCGTGCAGTTCACTTTAGAAGAACTCGCGCCATACTACGCAGGCGACCGTTCTCTGGATGACGTTATCAGGTACTTAAACGACAGGACTACGAAGTATATCAGCGAGATGTAAGCCCTTTTATCCTTCGTATGCGCCGTGAGTTCCGACGTAAACGTGTTCTTGCGGTGACAGATCCCAGAAGACATCTTTGCCGGTGTACGTAACGCCTTCATATTCATACTCGTATGTAGTGTAGAACACGATCCTGGTATCGCCTATGTCACCGTGATCGCCGTGCTTGCCAAGCTGGGGGAATGACTCATCCTCTAAAACGATGTTGTATTCGCCGTTATCGAACTCGTCGATCCTCTCGATGGTGGCAAGCTCGTAATACCATGTCTGGCCATTTAAATATGAAAATTGGGAGATGTATTTATCGACCAGTTCATCCGTGATCTCATAAGGGATCTCATAGCCAAGGGCCTTGGTCAACCCGTCAGCAAAAGATTCGATGAGACCTTCACGCTCTTCATCTGAACTGATAGCGAATTTAAAGAGATTAAAACCGTTAACGCCTTTGCCGGAAGATTGATATCCGCCGTTTAAGAAAGCAAAGACGAATATTCCGCAGATCAAAAGGCATATGAGAGACACAAAAAGGCCCTTTACCTGTACGCCTGTGGACTTGTGGTAAATGTCTTCAGGGTGCTTGGGGTCGATCGTGATGGATGCTGCGCCCATGTTAACGTCTGCATTGATCCCGTCGATCATGCGGTCGTAGATACCCTTATAATCCTTGCCCTGGTATGTATATTCAAAGATCGGCGAAGTGCGCATGGTGTAGCTGCGTCTGTGTCTCCTTGAACCTCCGGAATGGCTATCGACAGTTCTCAAGTAGCCTACGCAGGTTGCAGCTATCTCTTCGCTGTATTTGTTCTTCGCGGAAAAGCTCTTGATAAAGCCTGCCAGCATTAAAATTGCGACAACGGCAAACATGAGCGCGCCCATAAGGATGAAAGCACCGGTCATGCCGATGAACCCTGATAAGAACATCGGTATTGCACCTGCAATACCGATTATTCCGATCGCGATGCCTGCTGTCTTGGAAGAGCCGGAAGAAGTACCGCCATAGAACGTAAATCCTCTGGCATTACCTGATTTTGCGGCATAAAAGCCCAGAATGGAAAAGCCCAGGAAGAATCCGCCTAAAGCAAATGCAACGCCTCCGGATATTGACCCGACTATTACGACCGCGAATGTAACGATAACTACTATCAGAGGGAACCATGAAATCTTTTTCTTAGGTGCATCAGGATCGTCCTGATAGCCGTTCTCCGCTAAATCTCCTGCACGCCTGATGAATTCGGCCTGCTCTTCCGTTAAGTCTTCAAAGCCTGTATCAGAACCTGAATAGCTGTTCTTGACCTGCTGCACGGCCACCGGAATGAAATCGCGGCCCCTTCTTCTAAACTGTGTGAACAGTTCGTCTCTTTCAGCTGTGGAAATTAACTTCTTGTCGCTGACGAACTGATCGATGCGTCCGTCCTCAAATCTCATCTTCTTCTCCTTATCCCAAAGATCTATCCCTTTTATTTCTTTTTCTTAACGTCCGTGATCGTGCCGTCGGGCTGCTTGATCTTGAGTCCTTCGAGCTGTGAAGACAGATTGCCGACGACCTTGGCCCTGTATTCATTACGGAGCATGGTCTGTTCTTCCTTCTCTTCAGGAGTAAGGCCTTCTGTCTTGGACTTCCTGCTTAATTCGTTGATGCGCTTGATAAGTTGTTCGAATTCCATTGTTTTTCCCTTTTCCAAGTTAGTGATCCGCTGACTATTATATCAAATGGCGTTCCGGGTTCACGATTGACTTAAAATCTCAAATGCTATAATGAAGCACAACCAATCAGATTCGAGGGTAGATCATGAAATTCAAAAAGATAACGGCGGCGGCTTTAGCACTGGCGATGTGCTCATCAATGGTCCTGACTTCATGCGGAGGCAAGAGCAAGGGTGCGGGCCAGGGCAATGAGATCGAAGAGATGCTCGAAGATACTTACGGCGGACGTTTTACGCTGACTGACACCGTGGCTTACCGTCCCGCTATCTATTTCATACAGTCACCGGTCGTGTCTCATTATGAGTATTACTACAAATGGGACCAGTGCAAAGGCGAAGAAATATGGGTTAAGACCGGGGATGATTACCAGACAAACATCAATTACGTTTTGTACCGTCCTGAATTGGAAGAGTACTTTACGGCCGAGCTCGAGAAGAAATTCCCCGGCGGAGTCTATGCGCCTTATTTGTGTGTTGCCTGGGGTCATGGCGAGACTGAATTGGAAGAATTGGATTTCGATGATGCACTGGACGAGTGGGAACTGAATTATATGTGCATACTTGCAGTTGACGACGTTAATGACCATAAGGCCATCGAGAAAGCGATTGAAGAGGTTTTCGGAGATTACAGCTTCAACGTAGAAGTGCACATAGCCTCAAAAAGTGATGTGGAAGATCTCGCCCGAAAAGCCGATCCCGACAAAGAAGGGCTGATGCTTTACACCTACTATGAGAATAAACTCCCGTCACACGATTACTATTGTTATAGTTGCAACTTGGAAGTCATAATCGGAAGGAACGGCTGGTTCCACAGGTAATATTTCTTCTGTTCGCTGTTACGAATGTTCAGAGATAAAGGCTCCGGCATCTTCAGTCATTATGTCGACGTCTCAGTAACTGAAGAATATCCGAAATGAGGCGGTACTATGTCGAGCGACTGCCCGGGTCTTTTTTCATAGAGCAAAAATGCCGAGAAAGTGACAACAACAAATATTATCTCTAGGACAGAAAGGATCAGTCCGATAGTGCCCGCTACTTTGCCTTTCCTCTCCTTGCTTTTAGAGATGACAATTCCCGCGATCGAGAGCGGCAGTGCCAAAAACGGCAATACCAATAACAAGAGCATAAAGATAATTAATGCATCGCCCAGTTGTTCGTAGTTGCTTGCAAGCACAAGCACGCTAATTAAAAACAGGCATGGTGTTGCGGCCGCAAGGATCAGGCCGGCAACGGCTGCTTTACTGGTTTTTCTGTTTTTCTTACTCATATGCAAATCTCACTTTTTATGTTCTGGTTTAGGAGCACCTGTTACCTGCTGTAAACGCCCGTTATAAGCTCATTAATGTATGCTTCTTTATTCGGCAGTCCGTCGCATTCTTCAGCTGTCCTGATGGCGAGGTCCTTATCGTACGGAATGCTTAAGAAAGAGAAGTTAATGGGTGCTTCTTTTTCTGAATCAAGTTCGCCTTCGATCAAGAGCGCATGGCATCTTGTAACGCCTAATGAATTGCCGACGCTTCCGGTATTAATTGCATATCCCATATCGAATGTGCGCAGATAAGGAGTATGGCAGTCAGCGGAAATAAAGCCTCCGTGGACCTTGCCGTTGGTATCGGTAAAGGCCGGACGGAACTCATCTATTGAAAGATATGTGTGATAGTTATTGTCGACAGGTCTTCCGTGGAAGAGCCTGAAATTAATTCCGCTTATGAGGATCTCATCTTCAAGGGGAAGAGACTCGAGCCAGTCCATTCTCTCTTGCCCTAGCTGCTCCCAGAAGAAAGACATTTCTTCCCATTCAGGAGGGCAGTTCCTCGATAACTCTCCGATGAAGAGGTCCCAGTTTCCTGCTACGAACTTATCGCAGTGATCACGGACCCAGTCGAAAGTCTTGTCACTCTCAGGACCCTTTCCTACCGCATCGCCCAGGAACCAGATAAGGTCAGGGCGTATCTTTTCGATCTCTTTTTCCAAAGCAAGCGTTGCAGGCATATTGCCGTGCAGGTCTGCCAGAAACAGTATTTTCGACATGTTGATTCCATCTCCCCTATATGTATCAGTATTTCGCAAATGTGTTGCCCGTGACCACCATGATGATGCTTAAGACCATGTTAACTCCCCTGTTTATTCCTGTATCTCGAATTCATATTCATCGCCGTAGAAACTTCCGAAGAAAGTCCGGTAATCGAGATCGACGCCGGACGACTTATCGGATTCGGGATTAAATGCTTTCCACGAATCCTTTACGTTATCGGCAAAGCCTGCCTCATCTGAGAAGATGAACCATTTAACTTCAACAGACTTCTGCTTCTCATATCCGTCCCAGTATGAATTAATGTTCTCAAAGTATTCCTCATTGGTAACTTTTTCATGTGAAGAATCAGAAAGATCTGTCAACAGCGTATAATCGCCTTCATGGGCATATACTGTCGCACATCCGATAAAGTTTTTTCTGATTATGTAGCCGAAACGATAAGAATAGTATCCGATGTATTTATTGCCCCACCCTGCGCTGGCGTAGTCATCGAGAAGATAGTAGTACTCGCCGTTCTTCAGATAGCAGTCGTATACCTGGATATTGGCCTGGTCAGGGCGCCAGTCACAGAAATCTCCTGCATTCGTAAAATCATATGTTGAGCCGTCATCAAACTTAAGAAATTCCAGATCCGTATAATCTGCAGAGATCTCATATACCACCGTGTAAGACTGTGCAGAGCTTCCCACACAGCTAGTAAGGAGCACTTCAAGCCTTCCGTTATGGTTAAGGTCGGTAATGGCACAGAACGCATTGTACTCGATTGACTCGTCGCTCACATAATAGTCGTACATGTCAGCGTACTTGCCTGCTATAAACGTCAGCTGTGAATCAATGTCCTCATATGTTTTGACGTGGGTTTCTTCGGAAGTCGTAGCAGTGGTTGTTACCTTTGTCTCTGTCTCAGGATCCGTCTGTGTCTGAATCTCTATATCAAGATCTCCTATTGAGCACGAAGTCAGAAGCAGTGCGCCCAGTGCAACTGTCGTGAAGTTAATTAATCTCTTGTTTTTCATGTTATCCCCTTTGTTGATAACGCATCCCGTTTTATGCATTGACATTACCAATTACCACGAATTATATCACAGGTATTTTGTGGCACTTTTTTGGGGGTTGTTTTCGCGGGTGCAACATTTTCGATATTATATCTGTATCAATAGTATCCAAGCGCAAAAAGGAGATGCTCATATGCGTAAAGTATCACATCTGATAATGGTTGGCGTTGTTTTTACGGCGATGTTCCTGCAGGGTTGCAAAATTACATTCAATAAAGCTGACTTTGGCAAAGCCATCGTTGAAGAGACCAACCTGGAAGTCCTCACTTATGACAAGCGTTCGGCAGGAAAAGATTGTACCACATACTTTTTCCTGGTTGATCCTGCTAACGATTCAGACCGTGGCGACGATATCAAAGAAGTCTACGACGCCGCAAATGATCTTCTGTCACAGGATGAATTTGGAAATGAAAAAATTGAGCTCTTTATCGGATACAAAAGCACCAGGCCCAATGCGACAACGAGCATATGCGTTCTGAGAAATTACGATTTCAATACTAACTCCAAAGCATATGACCACATTGTCCATATTAACGCCGAAGGTATCAACGATGATTACCCTTACTACGACGAACATAAAGATTACGAGGTCAACAGCCTGGATTATTGGACATACTTCGAAGTCACCACCATCCATTACAACGATTCCATCACTTGATAAAGAATTAGCTCAATTTGGAGTACAGATACATGAAGAGATTTAAGATCAGCGCGCTGCTATTAAGCACATGCCTCGCATTGGGCACTCTCGCCGGATGCAGCCAGGCTTCAGCACCCGCTCCGGGAAATGGCGGAGATTCTGCCAAGGCTGACAGCACGGCAGCCGCGGTTACAAATGAGAGTGAGACGGTCAAGTCTGTGCAGGTTGAAGGCGTTGCTTCAGAGATCTTGGATGTTGTTTATGATGCTGATGCTTCTGTTGATACTCCTGCTGAAGATCAGGCGGCCGGATGCTCTACTGATTCCGCAACTGAAGAATATTTTGATCCCGATGAAGCCGGACAGATATATGCAAACGCATTTGTATCAGCTTTTGCTGAACAGAACATATCCGAGATGGATATAGAAAACCTTACTGTCGAAGAATACCTGGATTTTGTTCGCATCTATTTGAAGAACCATGCGACTGACCTTATCAGCTACGAACCCAAAGGCGAGATGCTTTTCGAGACGTTCACGCTGGCATCGGCACACGAAGTAATAAAGGTTTTCTTCGGGTTTTTTACTTCTGATGTTTTCGGTTCCGGCCTGGAGGCACCGCCTGAGGCCCACGGAGACCAGCCCGCAGGACCGTTTTTCGAAGACGGCAGATTCTGGTACGAGGCATACGACACTGAAGGCTGCAACAGGTTCGCAATGGTCGATTCCTACACGGTCAATGAAGACGGAACAGTGACATTGGGCTTCACCGTTTACGAGGCTGGTCCTGATGCAGATCTTTATGACTGCTACAGGCTCTCGCCCGAAGAAGCGGCTGCCGACAGCACGATTAACATTGTTACAAATGGCTCAGCCACCGTGCGTATAAACCAGTCGGGCGAATATAGCCTGATCTACTACAAAGCAGATATTTAATTGCGCGAATTGTCAAAAATAATGTATAATTGGCTTATCTGTCCGGAAAACAGATATCGTTTTGAATTAAGGGAGAAGATTTATGAAGAGAAAGTCAATTGCCGCAATACTGCTGTCGGCTGTGCTTTTGAGCGCATGCAGCAAACCCGAACCCACTACTCCAACCACATTAGCTGAAACAGAAACACCGGCTACGACTGTTGCCGAAACCACTGTTTTGGCCGCTGAGACAACTGAAGCTGCTGAAGTAACTGAAGAAGTTGCCGCTGCGCCTGTCAGGCTCGACAAGACTGTCGATGACGTCATTCAGGTGATCCTCGATGCAACCGGCGATGAGTATTTCGTCTATACTGACGACGCTGATATGTGGCAGGCAACCATCAACAACTCCGAAGGCATCGTTGACTACAAGACATGCGGTTACATCAGCCGCCTTGAAGGCGATGACATGATCGACGGCTACAACACCATCTATATCGTTTTCGAAGTCTACGAACTCGACATGGATTCCGAGCAGTACAAGCACGTTTGCGAGAAGGGTGAATTGATCATATCCCGCGGCGAGGATTCCTTCACCAAGAAGCACGCATTCGTCAACGGCCAGTTCGTCCTGATAGCATGCGGCGCGCTCTGCAACGACGACGAGTTCCACTACGGCACCGACCCTCAGGAATTGGAACCGCCGTACACGATCGGCAAAGTCCAGGAAGGCTACGACGCTTTCATTGCACTGAAATAATTACCACTCCGATAGATGTGAAAAGGAAGGGAATGTCTCAAGTTTGGGGCATTCCTTTTCTTTGGGTTAGGGGATTTACGTACCTATTTGAAGAAAAGTCGTTTTAGGTACGTAAA
>X410_Impala__coassemble_169_pt1 | contig 13923 bp, 9 predicted proteins | sample X410_Impala__metabat2_low_PE_001 | metagenome-assembled genome bin X410_Impala | reverse complement strand
GACGAGATGAGAGAGCTCTCATATGCCGGATTTACAGTTCTTCACGAAGAGGCAATCTATCCTGTTTTCGCACGCGGTATTCCTCTCAACATCAAGAATACAAACAACCCTTCCGCCAAGGGCACGATGATTGTATCCAAGCGTTCACACTACGATTCGCTCGTAACAGGTATCGCAGGTGACAAGGGCTTTGCTACGGTAACAGTAAGCAAGTACATGATGAACCGTCAGGTCGGCTTCCTTGCACAGCTCCTTAAGATCTTCTCTGATGAAGCTATCTCCATCGACCACATTCCTTCCGGAATCGATACAGTAACCATCGTTCTCCGCAAGAAGTATTTCACGGAGGAAAAAGAAGCTATCATCGTAGACAGGATCAAGAAAGAGCTTGAAGCTGACGTTAAGGTAGACAGAGACCTCGCAATCGTCATGATCGTCGGTGAAGCTATGGCAAATTCCGTAGGTATCATGGCAAGAGCGGCTTCTGCCCTCTCCAATGCCGGCATCAACCTCCGCATCGTCAACCAGGGCGCATCCGAGATCTCCATGATGTTCGGTGTATCCGAATCCTACTGCTCTTATGCGGTAAGGGTTCTCTACAAGGAATTGTTCCGCTATTAATTAATAGTTCTGATTACATAAACATCAATACCCGCCGGCTACTTTGGTCAGCGGGTATTTTATTTGTTGCTCGCGAAAAAGGGATGCCGCAAGACATCCCTTCTAATGATTCAATTAAATTGTGGATTAAACTGTTGCGTTCCCATCACCGCCAGCAGCGGGTTCTGTATTATCAGGTGCAGGTGCTTCTGTTTCAGATTCAGTTGCCTTCGATTCTGATTCTGTTGCTTCAGTTTCTGATTCTGTTGCTTCAGTTTCTGATTCTGTTGCAGATGTTTCAGTTGAAGATTCAGTAGGTGTAGGAGAAGGTTCTGTCTCACCGGGTTCAACAGAATTAGGATCAACTGTAGTAGTTGTCTCCTCAGCTGTAGTAGTCGTAGTTGTGGTGTTTCCGCCGCCATTGTTGACTCTGTCTGTCTGAACGGCTGTTGTCTCGATGGGTGCAGCTGTTTCTGTTGTTGTAGTAACCGGAACAGGTGTGGGATCACCGGTTACAACTGTTGTAGGATCGTTAAGTGTAGGATCATGATCAAGAAGTTGAGCGGTAAGGATATAACCTGTTACGTTGTTAGCTGTAATAATCTTGGAGAAAGTATCATCAACCTTTTCCTGGAGCGTAACTACGTCGCCGCGCTTAAGCTGTGCAATGACCGTACCGTCAAGTGATGCGGATGAATATACCGGAACACCGTCGCTTGATGCATAAAGGACTGAACCTACTGCGTTTGCATTTGCAAGTGATGTTGTTGTCTCACTGAAGTTGATGAGATTCTTCATGTTGAAAATCATGAAAGTAACGCCGAATCCGAGAACGATGCAGACGATGAAGATAACGATAGGAATTATGACTGTCTTTGCCTTCTCCTTTTTCTCGTTAACAATGGGTTCTTCTTCCTCATCGGAAATGCCGTTGCCTGCTTCACCGGGTACAAAGTTGATCGTATCGGATGAATCTTCGTCAGAATCGAAATTGCTGTAAGCGTTGGACTTTGCCTTTGAAGCATTGGCAGACTTTGCTACCTGGGCATCGCTCTTGAGGTTATTGTTGATAACAGCGTCACCCGGAAGAAGGAATGTAGACTCAACCTTGATATCGATGAGTGTAAGACCTGCCTTCAAGCCATAGCTTACTGCTGCATTGATGATTTCTTTGGACTTTACTTCTGTAGATAAGGGCTTTGCGATGATGGAGTTACGCATCTGGGAAGGAAGCTTTCTTGATAAGCCTACGCCCATGAGGAACAATTCGTCATCGTCCTGGAGCTTTAAGTGAACCTTCTTATCTGCATTAACAGGACCTTCCTGAGGCATCTTACCGAGATACTGTGTAAGATTCATGTTCTCGGGATGTGTGAGCTCTTCGGAAGCCTGGATGGCACCCATCTGTACATATCTGTGCGCAACAGTCTGCTCTTCTGTAAGGAGCATGATGCGGTTGTTTCTGAATAATACTGCCTTAGTAATACCGACATGGATAACACGGAGTATGTCACCTTCGATGACGAACATGGACATTGATGTCTTGAACTGTGTACCCTTATTAGCAGCGAAATTACATACCTTAACGTTGAGTGTGTTGATTACCTGGTTTGCAAAACCGTCGAAATCAAGAACAGCCTGATTGGCGCAAGCGGCTACGATCTTTTCGAGCTCCGCATTGAGCTCAAGATTCAATACAGCAGAAAGATTGTCGGGACCGATTGTCGAGAAGATCGCGCAGATCTGGATCGGAGATGTAGATCTGGCTGTTCTTAAGAACTCATTCGGGAAGTCTTCGATCTTACGTGAAAGCGTAAGAAAGAATACGTTCTCCTGAGGTTCACCTTGTATAAGGTTAGTCTCGGCAATACAAGTTGCAACTGTCTTACTCATCTTTATTCACCCCAAATATAGTCGTTTATTCTTTGTTTTTGTTCGTCAAAATCTATCAACATCATCCAAGGATCGTTCTGAACAGTATAAGTTCCATCCTCAGGAAATCTGTATTCTTCTCTATTTTCCAAGCATGCAAAACAATTTAATGCCACACGCATTATATCAGCAGTATTCATATTTGTCTCGAATACGCCTGCCGAATCGTTTAAAAGCTGAAGTTTTTGGCCATAAGACATGCCGTTTACTTTTGTCATCAAAGCAGTAGCAACTGTTCTTTGTCTGGAAGCCCTGGCAAAATCTGAATCCAGATGTCTGATCCTTGACCATGCAACAGCCTGATGTCCGTCCAAAACCTGAACGCCGCCTGATGTTATATGAGGAGAAGTATTACCATCAAGAGCGCGGGACTCATCAAGGTCCTCATTCAAATAGGATAACTCCTCAGGTCTGACATCGATCTCAACACCACCACACAGGTCGATGATCTCTGCTGCACTGCCGAAATCGAACATAACAAAACGCTGAATATCAAGGTCGAAGATAACATTGATGGTATTGATCATCTCGCCGACACCACCGAAATGGTAAGCAGAATTAAGCTTGTTAAGCCTGGTTCCAAGTGTGTCTTCGGTATCACCGATATATACAGCCGTATCTCTCATGAGAGAAATAATCTTTAAGGAATTATCTTTTTTATTTATAGAAAGGATCATCATGCAGTCTGTACGGCATGCATAGTCATCCGTGCCTCTGGCATCAATACCGAATACAAGAATGTTCTCAATATTAGGATCCTTCTGCTTTACCTCAATGATCGGATGTGACGGATCATAGTAAAGTCTTGTGTGACCACCATCAAACCAGGAAGAAGTTACATCTCCACCGGTAGTACTGCCACCTTCTGAAAGATCCATAGTCGAATAATCTTCCTTATTAACAACCGGTACTGATACGAATGTACCGCCGAAAATATAAACCCAGTAAAGACAGAATTCGATGGCAAGGCCGAGAACGGCTGCCAGGAATCTGACGAAATATGCTGCTGCCTTAGACTTCTTGCGGGGTTTATTCCCTTCAGTGTCATGGCTTTTCTTACTCATTTCAGATAATTATCTCCACTTATATATTCCATCTCAAAAGACATTAAATTATATCATCAACACCAATGATGCCAAACGAATAAGAATAAAAGAAAACTGTGGCAAATAGCCTTCTTTTGTATATTTCGTATAAGAAAAAACAGTTCGATTTTCAAAGTAAAAGGGCTGCGATAAATACCGCAGCCCTCAACTATTTCAGCTTATTAAGTCTACTATCAGATGCAGCCCTGAGCGATCATAGCGTCAGAAACCTTAAGGAGACCGGCAATGTTAGCGCCGACAACGAAGTTGTTCTCACAGCCGACTTCAGTAGCTGTCTTATCAACTGTGTGGAAGATGTTCTCCATGATGTCCTTGAGCTTAGCGTCAACTTCCTCGAATGTCCAAGAAAGACGAGCGCTGTTCTGGCACATCTCAAGACCGGATGTAGCAACACCGCCGGCATTGGAAGCCTTACCAGGTGTGAAGAATACGCCGTTCTCCTGGAAGAACTTTGTAGCTTCGAGTGTTGTAGGCATGTTAGCGCCCTCACCGACAACCTTTACGCCGTTAGCAACGAGTGTCTTAGCAGACTCGATTCCGAGCTCGTTCTGTGTAGCGCAAGGAAGAGCGATGTCGCAAGGAATTGTCCAGATACCCTTTGAACCATTCTCATCTGCTGTGTATTTAGCGGAAGGAACTCTGTCAGCATACTCGCTGATTCTGCCTCTCTTAACTTCCTTGATGTCCTTAACGATGTCAAGCTTGATGCCCTCAGGATCATATACATAACCGTTAGAGTCAGAGAGAGCAACAACCTTAGCGCCGAGCTGCTGAGCCTTCTGTGTAGCATAGATAGCAACGTTACCTGAACCGGAGATAACAACTGTCTTACCCTCGAAAGATGTGTTCATCTTCTCGTGGAGGAGAGCATCTACGAAGTAGCAGAGACCATAACCTGTAGCCTCTGTTCTTGCGAGTGAACCGCCGAATGAAAGCTTCTTACCTGTGAGTACGCCGGAGAACTCGTTAACGATCTTCTTGTACTGACCGAACATGAAGCCGATCTCTCTTGCGCCTGTACCGATGTCACCTGCAGGTACATCAAGGTCAGGTCCGATATGTCTGTAAAGCTCACGCATGAAGCTCTGGCAGAAAGCCATTACTTCGTTGTCAGACTTACCCTTAGGGTCGAAGTCGGAACCACCCTTAGCGCCGCCCATAGGGAGACCTGTGAGTGAGTTCTTGAAGATCTGCTCGAAGCCGAGGAACTTAAGGATGCTGAGGTTAACAGAGGGATGGAGTCTGAGACCTCCCTTGTAAGGTCCGATAGCACTGTTGAACTGAATTCTGTAACCACGGTTAACCTGAATTCTGCCTGCATCATCGATCCAAGCAACTCTGAACATGATCTGACGCTCAGGCTCTACGATTCTCTCAAGAACCTGCTTCTCGATAAGCTCAGGGTGTACGGGAAGTGCCGGAGCAATAGAGTTAAGGAATTCATAAACAGCCTGGAAGAACTCGGGCTCATTAGCATTCCTTGCCATAACCTTCTGCATGAGACCATTAAGATACTCATTCTCAATCTTGTAATCCATAAGATTTCCACCTTTCTTCTGCCTGGAATTCAATTTTGCAAGTTCGCCAGGCTAATTATTCATTTTGTAGACTGAAAGCATAGGTATTGGGACCTAGTTTAAACCAATCGTTATGTATAGTATTACAAGATTTTGCCAATTTCAATAGGAAATTAAAAAATGAAAGTTCAGAAATTTGAACTTTCATTTTTGGTATTACAATTATACTTTTTAGGTATGATAAGCTGGCAATCAGGTACTTATAGTCATCTCTGTAACGGCAGTAGCAGAAGTTTGTGTCGTTCTGTCTTCAAAAGGATCGTTCTCAACTACTTCATCCCAGGAATCGATACCGAATATCTGAGCCATCTCTCCGTAGTTCACAAGACCCGTGATCCTGTCTACTGCAATAAAAAGGATAAGAATAAAAATTAATATAAGAAGTCCCCTTCTTATTATCATCATTCTTCTTTCCGCATTGAACTTTTCATCTACACGCTTTTTGGTCGTATAGCCTACGACAACATATACACGGCTGATGTCAGTCCTCTTGGGGCTGTTGCGGTATTCCTTGATCTTGCGTTTGAAGTAATTTACAAACCTTGAAGGAAGTCCCTTTATGAGTCTTACGGTAGCACGGTAAGAGCAACCCAAAAAATCGAGCACAGCGTTGCTCTTGCCAATACCTGCCTGGATGATGTCCGAATTTCTGTCTTCCTGATTAACTGCCATATTTTTACCTGCTAGAGGCGATTATAGCATTGTTTACCATAAGTAAGAAGTGGCATTATCTAGTCATTTGCTTCCACCATTCTCATCAGGATCCTGGTCTCCCGGCGAAAAATACATGCTTGTCAGCATATTGATCGCTACGGATTTGATGCGGTAAAAGGTCGCCCTGCTTATATACAGATCATCGATTATTACAATCGGATCGAGTTTCTTATAGTAATACAAATACATAAGTCTTGAATAAGGCAGCTTCATCGAAAGCATCCTCTTCAGGAGGACGGCTGCCCTCCTTCTTCTCATGATATTGTTTACATAAGTTTCTTCGAGTGACTCGACGAATTCATCGAAGCCTTCAGAGAAATCGATCATGACGTCGTTCATGTCGCCCTGTCCTCTTGGCACGAAAACAGTATCTGATACCTTACATGGCGAATAGAACCCGGCGTAAAGATCCATAAGGTTTACATTCTGGTCCTCATATGCTTTGTTGATCTCCCTGATCAGCCGGTTCTCGACTTCAGGACAATCAGAAAGATCTATGCACAGATGATTGAGCCTTGCATTGATGATGGCCCTGGCTTCTTCAAAGGAAGCGGCATTGTCCAAAGCGTCATCATAGCTGTTTGTATGTTTTTTCTTTTTCTTCTTGTCTCGATCGTCCATAAGCAATCTCCTTTATTAAATTTCAAACTGAACAATTGTTTGACACAATTGAAAAGAATGATATTATTAACTTAGAAAATATGTTTGGAGGATAGTTTATGCAGTCCGGCGACAAAACAATTGAACGCGTTTACAACTATTTATGCGACTATATCAGTAAGAATCAGATCTCGCCTTCGGTTCGCGATATTTGTGCAGGCGTCGGCCTCAAATCAACTTCCTCAGTTCACACTTACCTTAAGCAGCTCGACAGCCTGGGCAGGATCGAATACAGACCAGGACTCAGAAGAGCCATCGTTATCAAGCAGAATTCAAACAGTACAGAACAAGATCTCTCCGATTCCGCAAGCGTCACTGAGCTTAATGATTACCGCAACATTCCTGTTATCGGTAAGATTACTGCCGGAATTCCAATCCTTGCTTATGAGAATTACACTGATTCATTCCCTGTCGGGAAATCCATTATCGGAGATTCTGAAGCATTCATGCTTAAAGTCAGCGGTAACAGTATGATCAATGCTCACATTCTTGACGGCGATCTCATCATTGTCCGTAAGCAAAACACTTGTGATGAAGGTGATATCATCGCTGCTTTGATCGATGACGAAGCTACAGTTAAGCGTTTTGGAAAAAAGAACGGTATCCCTTATCTGTTCCCTGAAAATGATGCCTATTCGCCGATTCCGTTTAATACAGAAGGTTGCAGAATTCTCGGCAAGGTAGTTGGTTTACATCGTTATACAATTGATTAACTACCTCCTTTCTGCATGGGCCCAACGTTTTAATATAATTATCGTTGCTGACAGCGTATTTTCAAGTAAAATCACCAGTTCAAACAAAAGTTGATACTAGTCTTGAAATTTTCCTTATTATATCAAGTTGGTTTGATACTTTAAAGTGCTGAAACTAATTTTCAGCACTTTTTTTATTTGCATTGATCCAAAACTATTTTGGAATTCTTTTCAGGCGCATCAGGCTTAATGCGTATCACGTCATTCCCCATACTTCTAAACCATGTGAGCTGACGCTTGGCATAATGCCTGGTACCTATCCTTATTCTGTCGGCTGCCTCATCCAAAGACTCTTCGCCTTCGATATATTTAAGCATCTCCTTATAACCGATGGCCTGCCAGCATGTAGACTTTCTGTCCACACCGGATTCGAGCAGCATTTTTGCTTCTTCAACAATACCATTATCTATCATTATGCCGACGCGCTTATTGATCCTGTCGTAGAGCACTTCCCTGTCCCAGTCGATCATGAAAACCTTGAACGGATATTCAGGTCCGTTTAGTTTTGAACGTTTATTCTTCTCGCTGAAAGTAATGCCGAGAGCCTTGTGAACGGCAAGCGCCCTGATAACACGTCTGGTGTTGTTGGGATGGATCTGCTCTGCTGCTTCCGGATCTTCTTGCATAAGTCTTGCATACAAAGGATCGATACCCTTTTCCGCATATTCTGCTTCAAGTTCTTTTGTAGCCTTAATCTCTGCATCCTCATCACCGGTACCGTAATCAAGACCATATAAAAGAGATGAGATGTATTGGCCTGTACCTCCGCAGACAACGGGAAGTTTGCCTCTTTCAAGAATATCTTTAATAACAGGCAAAGCCGTGTTTAGATAATCGTAAACAGAGAAATCCGTTCCGGGTTCAATGATATCCGTCAGATAGTGGGGAATGTTTCCTATCTCTTCTTTAGTGTCTTTTGCAGTACCGACATCAAGGCCTTTATAGATCTGCATTGAATCGGCACAGACGAGTTCACCGTCTACCTGTCTGCAGATCTCCAGTGCAAGCGCACTTTTGCCGCTCGCCGTAGGCCCTGCGATTATCGGGATAAATGAATATAAGCCTTTTACCGGAAACAGATTATCCATCAGACTATTCTCTTAAAATTCTTCTCGTAGTCTTTCTTGGAGACAGTGAAGAATGTCGGTCTTCCGTGAGCGCAGTGATATGGATCTTCAAGCTTGGAAAGCTTTTCGATAAGGGCCATGGCTTCCTGCTGTGTTATCTTATCGCCTGCTCTTATGGCAGCCTTACAAGCCGTAGTCTGGATAAGTTGGTACCAGATCTCTGATTTGGAAGGAACTTCACGCTTGAGATCGGTAAGTATCGCACTGAATACTTCTGACTGTTTTCCGGCTTTGCCGAGAGGAACAGTTCTTACCGCGATCTGTCTGTCACCCAAAAGTTCAAGCTCAAAGCCGTTCTCTTTAAATCTGTCGATCTTATCTTCTACAAAGCTGTAATCTTCCCACGACAGCGTAAGTATCTGAGGAGAAAGGACCTGTTCTACAGCAGGTGCAACACCCGGCTTTTTCTTGACCATGAATTCTTCGTACAGCACTCTCTCGTGGGCAGCATGCTGGTCTACGATAAAGCAGATATCCTCATTCTGGAGAATGATATACGTTGAGAAGATTATTCCTACAAAACTTGCCGCAGCAAGTCTGTCGATATCGGTCAAAGTCCTGTTCTCTGCCACATCTTCAATGATGGCCGGAGCAGCAGCCTCAGGTTCGCCCGAAAATGCTGAAACAACTTCATCAGAAGCCTTTTCTTCAACAGCTTTAGACTCATCGGGAGTCTCCTTCAGTGCTTCAAGATCAGGCTTGAAATCAGATAAGATCTGAAGCAGTTTATTTGCTGCCGCAGGATCGCCCTGCTGGCTGTTTCCGAGTTTATGTGACACGGTTGAAGATGAAGGTTTTGATGATACTTTGGAAGCAGATGCGGATGCCGAGAAATCGTATCTGAGCTGCGTTCCTGTATTTGTATTCTCTTCTTCTTTTGAAGCTATGCCTCCGAACAGAGTTCCTGCTTCACCATTCTTGTTAAGCGCATCTTTAATGCCATGATATACAAGTCTGAATATGTCTCCGTCGTTGCTGAACTTTACTTCGCTCTTCTGCGGATGAACGTTAACATCAACCGTTCCGGGTTCGCAGTAGATCATGAGGAAGCATATAGGGAACTTGTTCTTCATTACGGCATTCTTATATGCCTCATCGATGGCAGCCGATACTGTCTTGCTGTGGATCAGTCTTCCGTTAACATAAACTACCTGAAGGCCTCTGTTGCCTCTGACAAAAGAAGTCATCCCTGTAAATCCTTCGATCCTTCCGCCATCATATTTGAAGCTGACGGGCACCAGTGCTTTTGCTGTCTCTTTACCGTAAACGGCATATACTGCGTCAAGTGAAGATCCGTTGCCCGGCGTTGTAAATAAGACTGTTCCGTCCTTGATGAGCTTTATGGATATCTCAGGTGCGATAACAGCGATCTTTTCGATAAGTCCCGTTATGTACATTCCTTCAGTAGAATCTTTCTTAAGGAACTTGTATCTCGCAGGAAGATTCTTAAAAAGATTTCTTACCTCAACAGTTGTTCCGGTGCATGCCGCATTATCGTAAACGCCTTTTAGGGAACCGTCTTCATAGACAACTTTTGTTCCTTCACCCTCGCCCTTAAGACAAGTTGTGAGAGTTACATCTGAGCACGCAGCAATTGAAGCAAGTGCCTCGCCTCTGAATCCGTTTGTTGAGAGAGAATAAATATCTTCGATAGAATGAAGCTTGGATGTTGCGTGGATGAGAAAAGCCTTTTCCGCATCTTCCCTGTCCATTCCGCATCCGTCGTCGGTTACGCGGATAAGCGATATTCCGCCGCCTGCAAATTCTACGGTGATCCTGGTAGCGCCGCTGTCTATCGCGTTATCAATCAGCTCTTTGACAACTGAAACGGGACGCTCGATCACCTCACCTGCTTTGATGGCATTGGCGGTCTTGGTATCTAATATATTAATCCTGCCCAACGTCTTCCTCCGAGCACTTCTGCTTCAATTCATAGAGTATGTTCATTGCTTCAATAGGCGTAAGTCTCGTGGGATCGAGATCTCTTAATGTCTGACGGATCTTATCTTCCTTGCGGTAAACAACGTTATCGGGATTAAAGAAAGATTCCTGGCCGGGCATTACTTCAGTGGAGAGTTCCTCATCACTGTTCATGTTCTCACGGTTACCCTTGACCTTGAACTTTCCGATCCTCTCAAGCTCTGAAAGAATTGCCTTTGAACGCAGCAGGACATCTGAAGGAAGCCCTGCAAGCCTCGCAACTTCAATACCGTAACTGTCTGATGTTCCGCCTGAAGAGATCTTATGAAGGAACGTTACGCTGTCACCTTCCTCTTTGACCTCAACGTGATTGTTATAGACTCCGCGGTTAAGACGCTCAAGCTGGTTAAGCTCGTGATAATGCGTAGCGAAAATAGTCCTGCTGTAAAGAATGTTAGGGTCGATGATGTATTCGATCACTGCCCATGCAATTGAGAGGCCGTCATATGTGCTGGTACCTCTTCCCACCTCATCAAGGAGCAATAAGCTCTTACGGGTAGCATTTTTAAGGATATAAGACACTTCCCTCATCTCGACCATGAACGTTGACTGTCCTGTAGAGATATCGTCGGATGCGCCGATCCTTGTAAAGATGTGATCTACAAGTCCGATCTTAGCGCTGCTGGCAGGAACAAAAGATCCTATCTGTGCCATGAGAACGATAAGAGCCGTCTGTCTCATGAACGTAGACTTACCTGCCATGTTAGGACCGGTAAGTACCATAAGTCTTTTTTCTTCGTCCATCGTAATGTCATTGGGAACAAATGACTCATGAGAAGACCTCATCATCTGCTCAACGACGGGATGTCTTCCGCCCTTGATGTCAATGACTTCTGAATCGTCGATAGAAGGCTTAACATAATTCTCGACTTCCGCAAGCTCGGCAAGAGAAGTGATAACGTCCGTCTGAGCAATTGAACGTGCTGTATCAAAGAGTTTCTGGGATACGGCCGAAACCTTTTCCCTTACTTCTGTAAACAGTTCATACTCGAGCGCGATACGGCGTGATGAAGCTGATACGATCTTATCTTCGAGCTCCTTGATCTGCGGAGTAATATAACGCTCATTGTTTACGAGAGTCTGCTTTCTTACATACTCTTCAGGCACCTTGTCTGACTGGCTTCTGGGAATGTCGATGAAGTATCCGAACACTTTGTTGTAACCGATCTTGAGAGTCTTGATGCCGGTCCTCTCGCGCTCGTTATTCTCAAGCTGGAGAATGTATTCTTTTGCATTCTTGGCCAGGTCATAAAGCTCATCACATTCAGCATTATATCCGCGCTTGATGATGTCGCCGTCTTTAACGGTAACTGGAGCATCTTCATTGATGGACTTCTCGAGAAGTTCGCAGATATCAGTAAGAGGATCCATTGAATTCTTTATCTCTTTGAACATGCCCTTGCTGAATTCTTCCAGACCTTCTCTTACGAAAGGGATCTTGCGCAAAGAGTTTCTCAACGCCAGAAGATCTCTGGCATTGCATGTTCCCAAAGAGACCTTGCCCGAAAGACGTTCGATATCGTAAAGACCTGACAGACCTTCAATTATCTGCTGGCGCGCCATGTATTTCTCTTTTGCTTCTTCAACGGCATCAAGCCTTCTGTTTATGGCCTTAACGCTGATCAATGGCTCTTCTACCCACTTTCGCAGAAGTCTTGCGCCCATTGAAGTCTTAGTCCTGTCTATTGCCCAGAGGAGCGAACCCCTCTTCTGTTTTGTCCTGATGGTTGAAGTAAGTTCCAGTCCCGTACGCGTAGCAATATCAAGTTCCATCGTATCGGAGATCTTATAGCACCTTACTATGTCAAGATATCTGACCTTATCAGTCTGGGTCTCTTCGGCATAAAGGATGAGAGCTGCACAGGCACAGAACATCATCTCCGGATTGGTAAAGAGCTTGGCATCCTGGACCGCAGCGCCGCTGTTCCTGAAAAGGCTTTCGGAGAAGTCCCTGTCATTACGGCGGGTCAGTGCGATGTCAGTACCTGTCCTAATAGCTGACAGTTCGGGAGTGCCCTCAAAATTTGAGTTATAGATGATCTCTGACGGAGAATATTTACCTATGAGATTTATAAGGTGCTCACCGTTATCCGTAAGAGTCAGCTGTGTAGCTTCGAAATCACCTGTCGAGATATCCGCGCATGCAACGCCGAACTGCGAACCGACGCAGTAGATACTCATCAGGAAGTTATTCTTTCTGTCTTCAAGTCCGCCCGATTCCGTGATGGTACCGGGTGTAAGGATCTTTATGATGCCTCTTTTAACAAGACCTGTTGCAACCGAAGGATCTTCAAGCTGCTCGCAGATGGCAACCTTATATCCTGCCTGGACAAGCCTGTTGGCATATGTTGAATATGCATGGAAAGGAATGCCGCACATCGGCGCCCTGTAACCTGAACCGCAGTCTCTCCTTGTTAATGCGAGTTCAAGGATCTTAGCTGCCTTTACGGCATCATCGAAAAACATCTCGTAGAAGTCGCCGAGTCTGTATAACAGGAACGAGTCCTCACACTTTGCCTTCATCTCGGCATAGTGCTGCATCATGGGCGAAAGCTCTTCAGGCTTAAGGTCTGAAAGGCTCATCGGAAACTGGCCGGCCGCTTTTACGTTATTCTCATCAAATCCGTTGTTATCGACCATGCTCATTCTCCCTTCAGGCTGACGAGCACGCCGTCAACGGAATAAGGTCTTGCACGGTCGATCCTGACCTCGCAGAGCCTGCCTTCAAGCATATCAGGACCTACCTCGATGCCGAGATCCGAAGGAATCGTAAAGTTAACCAGATGGTTTGTAATTGTCCTTCCGGAGAATGTCATGTCACCTGCTTTGCTGATGCCTTCGATAAGCACTTCATAAGTCTTGCCGACAAGTCTGGCATTGGACTCTTCTGCAAATCGGTTCGTATATTCCGTAAGTCTTCCAAATCTTTCAGTCACTACATCCTGCGGGATCTGGTCAGGGAAAGATGCGGCCTTCGTGCCGGGCCTCGGAGAATATTGGAAAGTAAATGCTGCATCGAACTTTGCCTTATCAACGGCTACAAGTGTCTGCTCAAAGTCTTCCTCGGTCTCACCCGGGAATCCTACGATAATGTCAGTCGTAAGCGATCCGCCTTCTACTTTGGTTCTGAATTTATCAACGATCTCAAGGAATCTGTCGATCGTATAAGGACGGTTCATATCCTTTAAGACTTTGTCTGAACCAGACTGCATTGCCAGGTGGAGATGCTTTTCGACATTGGGTCTTGTAGCCATTATCTCTATAACCTCATCAGAGAGGTCCTTTGGATGTGAAGACATGAATCTTACTCTTGAGAATTCCTTGAAATCAGATGCCGCTCTTAAGATATCGGCAAATGTCTTTCCGCCTTCACCCTTATAAGAATTGACGTTCTGGCCCAGGAGCATTACTTCCTTATAGCCCTTGGAAGCAAGATCTGCGAGTTCTCTAACGATCTCATCGAAATCCCTTGATC
>X410_Impala__coassemble_165_pt1 | contig 14036 bp, 10 predicted proteins | sample X410_Impala__metabat2_low_PE_001 | metagenome-assembled genome bin X410_Impala | reverse complement strand
TGTTTTTATTTTGTTTGTTGTACTTTGCATCGTTCACGGCGGAATCATCGAGAAGGTTAATTACCTCAATGAATTATCCAAAGTAAATGCATCTTATATCGCCAGGATAAAGGGCGATTTCAACGAGCTTAGAAATATTGCCGTTAAAGGTCTTAAGCGCGCTGAGGATATCGGCTCTGCCAAGAACAGGCTTTACGGCAAGGATTTTGAAGTTGCTGATCATGACTACTGCGCAGATCTCGATCTGTTCGGCAAGAAGTCTTTATTCTCTTTATTCAATGTATCCGAGACTTCATTCGGCAGAAAAAGATTTGCCGATAGTCTCCTTAATAATCACATATCAGACATTACGACCGGTGAGCTGAAAGCCAGGCAGAAGGCTGTAGAAGAGCTATGTTCCAAGCCTGAGATACTTATGGATTACCAGGCTACGGCAAGAGTCGGCAAGATGACAAAAGATCCCAAAGTCCTACTGGATTTTGCTTCGGAAGGTACGAAAACAAAAGCAGCTGCAAACGTACTTATAGTCATCGGTTTTGCTCTGTGGATCAGTGTCCCTGTTGCACTGATTGCCTTTCCTGATTATGCAGCTGCAATGGTAATATCATGCCTCATTCTGAACTTCATTATCTGGCTGATCGGACGCGCCTTTAACGAGACATACATCAAAGCCTGTGAAGGCATGCCTAATCAGGTGAGAACAATGCTGAAGTTATATTCGATCCTCGAAAATGCAGGCTTTGAAAACGAACTCAACAAGTCCCTGATTAAGGGCGACGATAAATCAAAAGGTGCATACGATTCGTTGAAGGAACTTAATTCGGTTTTGAGACTTGCCGGTTTAAGAAGCCAGCCTTTGTTTGCACTTATTCTTAATTCGGTCTTTCCTTTGGATTACATTATCTCTAACCGGATGGGTAACTGGGCTGTTAAGTACGGCAAGGAACTTCCTGCTTATATCGATAAGTTAGCTGACCTTGAAGCTCTCATGTGTGCGGCTCAGACAGGGCTTGTATTACCTTTGAGCTCATTCCCTGAATTCGTTGAATCTGACAAAGCCGAAGAAAATGCTTTTTTCGAAGGTTCGGAGCTTGCGCATCCGCTTCTTTCACATGAATCAGTCGTAAGCAATTCCATTACTATCAATAAGGATATAGCGATAATTACCGGTTCTAACATGTCCGGTAAGACAACCATGATAAGAACAGTCGGCGTATGTACGATCCTTGCGATGACAGGAGGTCTTGTACCTGCTTCAGCGTTGAAACTCGGAAGAATGAGAGTTATGAGTTCAATGAGGATCGTCGACAGCATCGAAGAGAATATGAGTACGTTCAAGGCTGAGCTCATAAGGATTTCAGGTATCGTAAAGGCAGCAGGGGAGAATAAGCCGTTGCTGTTCCTTATCGATGAGATATTCAGAGGCACTAATTCAGATGACAGGACAGAGGGTGCATTGACAGTTTTGAAAAAACTTTCAATGCCTTACATTTGCGGTCTTATGACAACTCATGACTATGCAATGATCGACAAGACCACGGAAGAGTTTAAAAACATCAGATACTATCATTTTTCGGAGACTTATACGGATACCGGAATCACTTTCGATTACAGGCTTACGTCAGGTATAAGCAGACAATCTAATGCTAAATATCTAATGAAGCTGGTCGGAATAGGCTAAGCGTTTGTTATTATGGACAATATTTTAGGTTTATGTTGAATTCCCTGCATAAATGTTAAATATGTTGTTTTCTTTTCTTGCATTCTAGATTTTTAATGTATAAAATCTTATTGGAGAGAAGGTTTTGAAGAGGGTTATATGTTCGAAGAATTAGGCAATTATCTGTCTATTGTGCTTGATTACTCCGTTGTTTTGGAGTATTCCAACGGAGTTTGGTTTGATGAGCTCACAAACCTCTTTGAAGATAAGGGTATCGATTGTTATATTGATGATACTTTCAAGATCCTTCACAAGTGTGTTGTACAGCAGCAGGATCCCAAAGACATCTACGTTCAGAGTTCAATGCGTTCGCTTATTCAGAGCCTTATGGCTACGAATACGCTTCATGTTGTTCATACATGTAATACAGAGTATTTCTTGGAGCAGGTTAAAGATCTCCGTATGTGTTGCATTCTTACAACAAGAAAAGGCATTTTTACCAAAAGACTTTATGAGAAGGCTCCGGACTTTAACGGTGACATCGCTATAATCACCCCTACAGGTATTAAGATCTTCCATTCTGTTGCAGAGATGATCAAGGAATTCCCGCTTCCTGAGATCAGCGGTCTTGCAAAGAATAATACTTTCATTGACTGTGACGGAAGAGCAAGTATCGATGATATGGTTATTTCCACCGAAGGTGACAAGTTCATTCTCGAAAAGAGGCTGAGCGGCGGCGCTGAAGGTATGGTATTTACAACGAACAACCCCAAGTATGTTGCCAAGATCTATCACAAGGGTGTCATCACTCCTTTGAGATGGGCTAAGCTTAAGAAGCTTACGGAACTCGGCATTACTTCTTCAAGTTTCTGTACTCCTCAACATCTGCTTTATTTCCGCGGTGTACCGATCGGTTATACGATGTTCGTTGGTAAGGGTACAACGCTCAGCAATGTTTTCGACGGTCCTGATGCGATCCTTGAACAGTATCCTGACTGGACAAGACTTGATGTAGTAGAGACGCTCCTGTCACTTATCGGCAAGTATCTCTATCTTCATATGCATGATATCGTTGCCGGCGACATACAGCTTAAGAATGCTTTGATCTATACTTCGTCCACACAGTATCTCATCGATATGGACAGTGTACAGGTTGGCAACCTTCCTTGCCCTGTAGGTACGGAAGATTTCACTGATCCCAAGCTCTGGGGCAAAGACTTTTCCGGATTCGTAAGAACATTGGAAGATGAAGACTATTCAATCGCAATGCTTGTATTCTCGATCCTTTTCTGCGGACTTCATCCTTATGCGACCAGAAAGGGCGCTGAGACATTAAGAGAAGAGATCCTTAATCACAACTTCCCTTATACGCTCGACAATTCTGATAAAGAACATATCCCGCTCGGCGGTTACGATCATATCTGGGAATATCTCCCTGAGAATCTCCGTGTCATGCTCTATAAGACATTCCGTGAAGGAAAGTCTTATGAAGCAGTATGTTGGCGCGCAGCCGTTCAGGAATACATGAATAATCTTGAGAACTTCGTTTACGATGATCCTGAAGCTTATAAGCTTTTCCCTTGCGAAAATTATAAGCAGGCGACAGTCAATGTAGAAGAAGTAAGAGCTCAGCTCCAGGCTAAGCTCGATGCTAAGAAGGCAAGAGAAGATAATATCGCAGCCAAAGCCCAAGTTGAGAAGAAATCTTTTGGAAGTGTTCCTTCAGGCAGATATGTCTCATCTAATGTCGGTGCCAGCGACAGCTACAGACCGGTGAGATTTGACGATGAGGAAACAGCGGCTCCAAGTGCATCTTTTGTTGCTGCTCCGACCAATAGCGCTCCGGCGCCTTCCGTAAGTCAGGAAGAACCTGCAAAGAAGAAAAAGTTTTTCGGACTTTTCTGATTATTCGCGCGAGCTCAATATAACTAATACATTGCAACGGCATTATACAAGTTGCTGGGAATGTTTGTTATAATTTTATAGATATCTATACTCTCGAAAACTCGGAGGAAATTTATGGCGGATAATTTTTCTAGTTCGGATTTTGGAACAAGTACGAGAAGAAGACTTCCAATCTGTTTTGCACTTGATACTTCAGGATCCATGATGGGTAATCCTATCAGACAGCTCAACATTGGTCTTCAAAACTTTGTTGCATCAATCAAGAACAATGATGATACAAGAAATTCTACTGATATCGCAATCATCACTTTTGGTTCCAAGGTAGACATCGTAATGCCTTTCGGTAAGATCTCAAAGGAAAAGGGACTTCCTGAGATTACGGCATCCACAACACTTACACCTATCGGCGAAGGCGTTCTTACTGCATTAGAGCTTCTCAATGCACGTAAGGAAGGTTACAAGGAGATGGGAATCAAGTATTTCCAGCCTTGGCTTGTAGTCATTACTGACGGTGCGCCTCAGGGTCCTAATGCCATGCAGAATATGGAACGTGCCATTGAAGCATGCAACGAACTTGAACGTGACGATAAGCTTGTTGTATTCAATATCGGTGTCGGTAACGGAGTTGACTTCGATATCATAAAGAGACTTTCCTGCAAGCGTTCAGAGCCTATTTCAGTTAACTCAGCTGACTTTGGTAAGCTTTTCGAATTCCTTGGCTCTTCATCTTCATCGATCGTATCTTCCGGTATGAAAGATGATGCACTTTACAACATCAATACTGAGCCTCAGGGTAAGGCTGTTGAATTAGATGATTTCATGAAGTTCATTAATGAGGATGAATAATGTATAAGGGTATTACTGTCGGAGCAATCACGACGATCGGCAACAAACATGTTAACCGCGGCACTCCTTGTGAGGACGCGTCTTATGCTGTTGCCAGGAATGGTGTTTCTGTCGTCTGCATTGCTGACGGCGCCGGCGGTAAGCAGTATACGGATGCTAGATTCGGCTCTGATTGTGCCGTGCATGTTATCACGGATACCTTGTGTGATCATTTCGATGCGTTATACAGCGAAAACAGGGAAGCTGCCGTAAGAGGTTATCTTATGGCAAAACTTCGTGTAGCATTCGCTGACATCATGGATGAGCGCACGATCGATGTAATCGACAGACTGTCCTGCACATTGCTTTTCGTTGCTGTAAAGGACAGAAGAATGATGATCGGACACATTGGTGATGGTCTCATCGTAAGAGTATCTCCTTCCGGTGTAAGCCCTATTTCTATGCCGCAGAACGACAAGGACGGCAAGACATATTTTGTTACAGCCGCTCATGCCGATAACTATATGCGTCTTATTAAGACCACTGTTGATGATGTTCATGCGATCGCGTTAATGACTGACGGCGTCCAGGACAGCGTTTATAACGAGGAAGCGGGTCTTGTAAAGCCTGTTGTTGCAAAAATGGCTGAGACATTTGCAGAAGGCAGGGAAGAAGGCGAGAAATCAGTTCTTGAGACTGTACAGAAATATATCATCGGTTCAAGCAATGCCAGTGACGATGCAAGCTTTGGAGTTATGTATTTTGAGGGGACCAAAGCACCCGATCCGGCTACGCTTGAGAGTGAAGCATCCAAGTTTGCTTCATCTTCTGAGACGTTTAAAGATTTATCTCTGGCTATCAAGCCTGAGATTATTAAGGCGCATGAGATCATTTCAAAGTGTGCCAGCGAGGAGCCTGCCGTAACGCAGCCAGAACCGGAACCTGAAAAAGCGCCTGAAACTGTTGCTGCTGATAAGAAGGAACCGGAGGTTCAGTTTAAAGAACCTTCAAAGATCAGCAAGATCTCGATTATCATGCTTGCTATAGGTATTGTGCTTTGCATTATAGGAGCTATTGAACTAGTGTTATCACTTAAAGGATGAGGGGTATTATGAGAGAAGAAAAAAAGTACGAGATTCTACCGGGCGTGGAAATTCCTGATATCAAGAAGATTCAGGAAGCTGCTTCTGATTTCAGCATTTCTGAAGTCGGAGATGTTGAGATCAAGACTGTCACGCTTCAGCCTGTTATTCAGGCTGCAGCTCCCAGTGTATCAGCTGAAGACCTTTCAAATCTTCAGTCTCTCGGTGTTAAGGTTGCTGAGGATGAAGAGCGTTCAAAGGCTGCCAGCCGCGCTAAGATGGATGCGATCATGAATAAGGCCGTACAGGCACCGGAATCTATCGGTGACCTTAAGGCTTCGCACATTGCGCAGCTTAACGATGAGAAGCGTAAGAAGCAACTTGAAGATGAGATGAAGGAAGCTGAAGCTCAGAAGGCCGAAGAGGATGCTAAGAATAAGGCACGTGAAGGGCGTCGCCAGCTCCAGCAGAGACTTCTCGAGGAATCCAAGGAAAAGGCTGCAAAAGAGAAGGAAGCTCAGGAAAGGGCTGCCAAGGAAGCTGCCGAAAAGGAAGAAGAGGAAATCAAAAGAGCTGCTGAGGAGATGGCTGCCAAGCTTATGCAGCCCGTTGAAGAAAAGAAAGAAGAAGCATCCAAGACTGAAGATGCTCCTAAAATAGAGACACCTAAGTCAGAGGCTGATAAGAAAGACGAGCCGTCTAAGGTTGAAGAGGCTCCCAAGGCAGAAGAGAAGAAGCCTGAGGAAGCTCAGAAACCTGCGCAGAAAACTGCTGCACCCGATGAGGTTCCGGTCGAGAAGAAGGCCGCTAAGGTTTTATCCGCTTCTGAAACATATGACGAATTCAAGGAATTCTTGGAAGAGGAATAATATATATCTGAATAGTAATGATGGGGTGTCTCATATGAGGCACCCTTTATGTTTTTTGGTTTTTCGGCTCTTTGTATTTTTGGTGAGTATATAACTGATTCAATTGAATGTGCACAGGAAAAATATAGCCGGTTTTAGAATGCTGAAATAGTCTTGAGTGTTGGAAAACAAAAAAGGATGTCACTTAGGACATCCTTCTTATTGTTGGTGCACCTCCAGGGACTCGAACCCTGGGCCCACTGATTAAGAGTCAGTTGCTCTACCATCTGAGCTAGAGGTGCGTTAAGCAACGTGAGTTATTATAGCCATTAGGTATTTACAAGTCAACACTTATTTTCACGTGTTTTACTTTAAATCGAAATTTTTTTCTTATTACTTAAAGAAGCCGGTCATGTCGACAGAATTGAAGTCGTCTGACAGGGGAAGAGCAACAGGCTTTCCTTCCTTTGCGGATTTGTAAATACCAAGGAGAGTATCGACGGATGAGAATCCTGAGTATGCGTCAGCAATAGGATCCTTGCCGGTCGTAATGGATTCATAAAGGTCATTATAAATTCCGAGGTGCGGATTTAGTGCGCATTTGTATGAGAACATTCCGCCTTCCTTGAACTGCTTGCGGATATAGTAGCCGTTAAGTTTCTTTATCTTTCCGTCAGGCTTAACAGTAACGAGGTTAAGATGAGGCTTGCCTGATTCAAGGCCCATCGAGAGCTGTCCGTTCTCACAGAATACTGTGAACTCAGCCGAGTGCTTTGAAGGAATTGTTGCAGTAGTACCTTCGATTTGTGCAAGCGCGCCGTTTTCGAGTCTTAGTACGGCCATGCCGAGATCTTCAGCTTCTATGTTTCTGATACGCTGTGCGATCATGGCGGAAGCTTCTTCGGGTTCGGAACCCATTAACCATACGAGAAGATCGATCGCGTGGATCGTCTGGTTCATCAGGGCGCCGCCGTCACTTTTCCAGGTTCCGCGCCATGCAGCGCTTGAATAGTAATCTTCGCCGTGTCCCCAGCGCACATAGATGCTGCCGTGTGTTACCTTGCCGTATTTGCCCTCGGCGATATCCTGTCTTACGAGGCCGACGATTGGGAGATAACGGTAGATGTGTCCCATGGCGATCTTAAGTCCTGTCTTTTTGGAGAGCTCGAAAATCTCACGGGCTTCAGAGACAGACATTGTCATGGGCTTTTCGAGAAGGAGGTTCGATCCGTGTTCCATTGCGTATTTGGCAATCTGGAAGTGAAGACCGGAAGGAACCGTAACTGATACGATCGAAGGCTTGATCTCGTCGATTGCAGCCTTGTAGTCGGTAAATGTCTTAACGTTCGCAAAACCTTTTACGGAACCAAGAAGTCTTTTCGCTGAATCGGGATTAACATCCACTACGGCCTTGAGTTCTAAGCCCTTAAGCTTGGAAATGGCCTTTAAATGCTTTTCTGCGACTCTTCCGCATCCGATGAGGACTACGGAAAGTGTTGAAGATGTTGATGTTGTGTTCGTATTATCGGCCATTTACAGCCTCCATATCAGGTTTTTGCTTGAATTAGTTTAGCACAAAAGAGTATTTTGCACTTATTAGATTATAATATCTTTATTGAGGACCTTTACCGGAGGTGATCTTCCATGAATATGCGGGATATCATAATCGCTAAGAGAGATAAGCAGAGCCTGACCGATGAACAGATTAAGTTCTTTGTTCAGGGAGTTACGGACGGAAGCATTCCGGATTATCAGACTTCGGCGCTTCTTATGGCAATCGTCTTAAACGGCATGGATGAGCATGAGATGACGACACTGACACTTGAGATGGCCGCATCTGGCAAACAGTTAACACTTCCATATATTGAAGGTGTATCCGTAGATAAGCACAGTACAGGCGGCGTAGGAGATAAGATCACGCCTATCCTTTTGCCTTTGATCGCTTCTTTCGGTGTCGAAGTAGTTAAGCTCAGCGGCAGAGGTTTGGGCTTTACTGGCGGAACGGTCGATAAGTTCGAATCAATTGAAGGCTTTAATGTCGAAGTGGATACCAAAGATTTTCATATGTATGTTATCAAGACGGGTATGGTCATTTCAGGCCAGACGCCTGATCTCGCGCCTGCAGATAAGATACTTTATGCATTGCGTGACGTTACCGGTACGGTTGACTCTATTCCTCTTATCGCATCCAGCATTATGAGTAAGAAAATCGCGGCAGGTGCACAGGGAATCGTCTTAGATGTTACATGCGGATCCGGTGCTTTCATGAAGGACTTGGACATGGCCAGAGAACTTGCTGAAGCCATGATCAAGATCGGCAAGCTAGCAGGACGTCAGGTGGTTGCGGTAATTACCAATATGGATGAGCCTTTGGGAAGATTCTGCGGAAATGTCCTTGAGATGCAGGAAGTGTTCAATACGGTGACAGGTAAGGGCGAAGCTGACGTTATCGAAGTAGTCACCGAGCTTGCTTACCATCTCATAAAGATAGCCCAAAAAGATGCCGGCATGAGCGAAGACGTCCTTAAAAGCGAGATCCGAGCAAGGCTTTCTGACGGAACATGCTATGAGAAATATAAGCAGCTTATCGAATCACAGGGCGGCAAGCTTAATGAGGCTGGTGCTCCCGTATATGTTTCAAAGCCTTTCGACTGCATGCACGTAAATTCACCTGATGCTGGCTATGTCCAGAGCATTAAGACAGATCTTATCGGACAGGCATCCGTTCTTTTGGGAGCAGGACGCCTCGCGAAAACAGATAAGATCGATTACGGTGCCGGAATAGGATTTTTCGTAAAGGTCGGTGACAGAGTCGAGAGAGGCGATTCACTCTGTGCTCTGTATACAGGTGAAGACAGTGAGCTTCCTGAAGATAAACTTTACGATGCCATGGAACTTATCCTTGATGCTTATGAGATAGGTCCCAATCCGCCTGAGAAGAAGCCTGCGATATTAGGTGTAATAACTTGATTTGTTCTGTTCTTATTGTATAATACGAACAAATGTTTATTTATACAGGAGTACTATGGCTACAGAACCCGTTAAGAAAAGAATAATCGGCATCGACCCGGGATATGCCATCACGGGTTACGGCATCATCGATAAAGTCGGAAACAAGCTGTCAGTGGTTGATTACGGCGTGATTGAGACTAAGGCCGGCACGGATTTCCCGTTAAGGCTTCTTGCGATAAGTGATAAGATGCGTTTTCTTTTAGAGCAATATAAGCCCGATTATATGGCGCTGGAAGAATTGTTTATGGGCCGTAACCATACAACTGTTATAGGAACTGCTCAGGCACGTGGTGTTGTTGTTGCCGAAGCAGGCAGAGCGGGCATAGATGTTTATGATTTCACTGCAGGACAGGTTAAGCTCTCGATTACCGGTTATGGCAAAGCTGAGAAGAAACAGGTTCAGTTAATGACTAAGACGATCTTAGGTCTTAAGGAGATCCCAAAGCCTGACGATGCTGCTGATGCTCTCGGTCTTGCGATAACACTTGCCAATACCGGCCTTGCCTTTGCCGGTAAGGCGGTTGCGGGCTACCAGTACGGACGTTACGGTTATCAGAAGCGTAACGAGGGATTTGTCTGATTTATTGATACAATACTTTTATTGAGTTTAAGGAGACCTTAAATGTACGCATATATAAAAGGCATTATTGCTGACAGAAACGACCAGCAGATAGTAATAGAGAATAACGGAATCGGTTATCTTGTTAACTGTCCTCTCGGCATCTCGGCAGAGATCGGAGGTATCGGTGATGAAGTTACAGTCTGGCTTTATCAGAGCGTTAAGGAAGACGACATCTCTCTTTACGGCTTCGTATCCAGAGACCAGAAGGAGATGTTCTTAAAGCTCATCACGGTAAGCGGTGTCGGCCCCAAGGTTGCACACACAATATGCGCTTCATTATCTGCCGAGCAGATCGCTGCTGCAGTAATGAGCGGCAATGTTGCTCTCCTTACGAGCGTTAAGGGACTTGGCAAGAAGAGTGCAGAGAAGATCATCGTCGAACTTAAGGACAAGCTTAAATCCCAGCTCGGAGCCGCATCCACGGCAACAGTTGTTCCCGCTGCCACGGGTACTTCAGTCAAGGGTGATTCAGGTGTCATGCAGGATGCTGTCGGAGCTCTCCTTGTGTTAGGATATAAAGACCAGGAAGCAGCCGATGCAGTTGCATCCGCGTATGAAGACGGCATCGGACTTGAAGACCTTATCCGCAAGTCTTTGAAGGTTGCTGCAGGTAAAAAGTTCTCATAAGGGAATAAACATACATGATGAATTTTAACGAACAGGAAAACGAGGAAGAGCGCGTATTAGGCAGGCTCAGACAGCCGGGTGATACGGAAGAGAAGGCGTTAAGGCCTGTTACTTTCGATGAGTATTCCGGTCAGACAAAGGTAAAGAACAATCTCAAGATCTTTATCGATGCAGCCAAGAAGCGCGGTGAAGCACTCGACCATGTTCTTTTATACGGTCCTCCGGGATTAGGAAAGACTACTCTTGCAGGCATCATCGCATCCGAGATGGGCGTTGCGATGCACATCACCACAGGTCCTTCCATCGAGAAGGCAGGCGACCTTGCAGCACTCCTTACCAATCTCAATGAGAATGAAGTTCTCTTCATCGATGAGATACACAGACTCAACAAGAGCGTTGAAGAAGTTCTTTATCCTGCGATGGAAGATTACTGTTTGGATCTCATGATCGGCAAAGGCCCTGCCGCAAGATCCGTCAGACTTGATCTTCCGCACTTTACTTTGGTTGGCGCCACCACGAGAGCCGGTATGCTCTCTGCACCTTTAAGAGACAGATTCGGCATGATCCACCGCCTCGAATTATATGAGACGGAAGATCTTATGCAGATCCTTGAGCGTGATGCCGGACTTCTCGGCATCGCCATCAATGAGGAAGGTTTACGCAACATTGCATCCAGATCAAGAGGCACGCCGAGAATCGCTATCAGACTTTTGAAACGTATGAGAGACTTTGCTTCTTATCTTGATAAGGACATCATTGATAAGGAAGTTTCCGATTACGGTCTTAATGCGCTGGATATCGACGGTATCGGTCTTGATGCGGTAGACAGAAGACTTCTAACTTCGATCGCTGATATATTCAAGGGCGGCCCGGTAGGTCTTGAGACACTTGCTGCCTGCACAGGCGAAGATCCCGTTACCATTGAAGATGTTTACGAGCCGTTCCTTTTGCAGAACGGATTCCTTCATAAGACACCCAGAGGAAGAATGCTTACTTTAAGAGCTTTCGAGCATTTGGGACTCACACCTCCGCCGTCTTTTATTGCGGGCATGAAGAGCACTGAAGTTGCGCCTCCGCGCTATGAGAATATCTCAATAGAAGATTGGCAGAATTCCAACAAGGACGGTGAGAACGGCTGATGGGAAGAATGCTTCTCCATGCATGCTGCGGCCCCTGTGCCATGTATCCGTTGGATTTACTGACTTCCGGCGGACGCGATCTCGACTGCTATTGGTATAACCCCAATATCCAGCCGCAGTTTGAATTTGACCGCCGCCACGTAAATCTTGAGAAGGCTTGTGAGCACTTTAAGATCAAGCTCATTTCCGAAGGAACTGAGTGTATGCAGGACTACTGGCTTTCAAAAGAATACTTAAATGAATTCTCTTCAAGATGCGAGATGTGCTACGACATAAGAATGGATCACGTCGCAAAGTTCGCTGCAGAGAACGGATATGAGACTTTCTGCACGACACTTTTGGTGAGTCCGTATCAGCAGCACGATAAGATCGCCCAAATAAGCGATGAGAAGGCTTCAAAATACGGCGTTAAATTCGAGTACATTGATTTCCGTCCGGGTTTCAGACAGGGTCAGGACATGGCAAGAGAGATCGGTCTATATAGACAGAAATTCTGCGGATGCATATTCTCATTAGAGGAATCCAAGTTCAGGGATAAGATTTATAAATCTTTTGAAGACGGTTCCTTAGCTTCGACCAAAACCGAATAATAACCTTCGTAGATTACCATTCCGGGCTTAGCTCCCGGAATCTTTTTTACATGTGAGACAGGGCAGTAGTCGACTTCTGCCTTGAGCTGGCCGGGCTTTGAATCTTCAGATGTCATATGTTCTTCAAGGATTATCGCCTTTGAGAAGAATGCGGCAAGACTTGCGGCCTCAAGTACGGCATTATCTGAAGGCATTTCCTCGTTGGGTTTAGTCTTAAGGATAACGTGTGTTCCCGGAAGCCCTTTTACATGGAACCACCAGTCGCGTCTTGAAGCGGTGTGGAAGGTGAGCTGCTCATTCTGGATGTTGTTTCTTCCTGCGAGTATCTCATAACCGTCGGAAGTCATGTATCGTCTGCAGGGAAGTGCTCTTTCCTTGCTCTTGTCTTTGCTGCCTTTGTTCATGTTGGCTCTCTTTGCGGCTTCTCTTAAAGCGCGCGAGGAAGCTTTTCCGGACTTTGAAACTCCGACCATCTTATTCGGATCGCCCTTGTTGGTGTTGCTGTTCTTTGCTGAAGCTGAGCCTTTTCGAAAACCTGAATCACCGGAGATCTCGGCACGGATCTCTTCGTTTATCGCATCAAGATCTTCGACACTTGAAGCGGCAGTAACGGCTGCGCTTAATGAGCGGAGGTACTGTGCCGCAAGTTCGTCTTCTTTAAGATAGGTTTCTGCAAGTTCCATCTTACGCTTCGCCTTATGGAATCTCTTATAGTATTCCTGGGCGTTGCCTGAAGCATCGAGAGTCGGATTAAGAGGGATCGTGATCTCGCTTTGTGATTCACTTGCATAATCAATGAGGGTAACGCTCGAAGAACCTTGTTTGATCATGTATTTGTAGGTGAGAATAAGGTCGCCAGAGTGCTTTAATGCATCAGCTTTTTGGCCTTCCTCAAGGTCCTGCTCGTGGATCTCGCGCTTCTTTATTACTCTTGCAAGAGCGCTTCCTATTATCTGGCTTAATCTGTCACGGCCTTTATCGAGCACGAGCTTTGAATCTCTTGCGAGATAGCACATGTTTATTGCTTCTGATATTGAAGAGACGGGTTTTGCTTTCGCATAACCCTTGAGTTCAACAATGGATGCATCTTCAGGCTCACCGTCTTCGCCGTAGAACAGGTAAGGCGTATATGTTCCTTCCGTTATGGAAGTAAGGAATTCCTTTATAGCATTGATAAGTCTTGTCTTTTCGCCGTCGGTGAGCATCTGAAGAGTCTTCCGGTCGTCGATGTCGGACTTATCGGTGATATATGCGGCAAGAACAGGGGACAGGCCTAATATTGAACCTACGAGAGCTTTGGCGACCGGGCGCTGTAACTCGGATTCCATGAATGGAATCTCGCCTGATTTAGCAATCTCCAATGCTTTTTCAGGCTTGTATTTATCCTGTGACGGCGGATATTCGTAAACGCGTGCAGGCATGACCTCTCTTACTCTTGATACCGAGAAATCGACGTGAATAGCTGAATCAAGGATCCTGCCGTTCTCGTTTATGAGGACAAGATTTGAAAAACGTCCCATTAATTCAACGATAAGGGTATAAGTCTTCCTGTCTTTTAACTCGTCGTATTTGCTGACGGTGATCTCGATGATCCTCTCGTAACCGGGATTGGTAACGCTCTCGATCCTGGATCCCGCAAGGTATTTGCGGAGCAGCATGCAGAATGAGGGCGGGATGGAAGGATTGTCCAGAGTGTTTTCCGCAAAGCAGATCCTCGGAGCACCCG
>X410_Impala__coassemble_163_pt1 | contig 14152 bp, 14 predicted proteins | sample X410_Impala__metabat2_low_PE_001 | metagenome-assembled genome bin X410_Impala | reverse complement strand
TCCTGAAATGCCCTAATTTATTGGCTTTCAGAGACCGTTTATTTATTCGAGTTCGAGCGCCTTTTTGATTCAGAGCATTTTTACCATTCGTTTTGACCGTAATACGTATCATTTGATACGCGCATTAACATCTCATATTTATAGTTCATTTTCTCGTGTACCCAAAATGTACCCAGACTGCTCTTTATACATCAAAGGATCTTATGTAATCCAGTATCCCCTTCAGCACCACATCAACATCTTCTCCAAGCCAGTTTGCATCGCGACTTCTGAGGTTACTCAAATACATCCTGTCTTTAAACACCATAGATATCCTCTTATAAACTCCGCCGATATCATTTTCTCTCATCGCCGGATCGTCAAAGATGTATATCGACAAGCATTTCGAGAGTTTCTCCTTATCAGCATGCTGACACAAATAGTATATATCAAAAACATCTTTATATCTTGTCGAGAGCGTCCCGAGTCTTTGCAGCGACCGTAGTTTCTCTGCGATCATTTGCTCGTTGGTATTGATCAGCAGACTTGCACCTTCATCATCAAAAGCAATATCAAAACAGTATTCTTCCTGATCGATATCCAATCGGTTATGAACACCGAGATCCAGCTTATTCTCTATCGAGAAACCTGTTGAATCCGTGATGCGGATATATATCCTCTTGCCGTGATAATCCTGCTGCTTGAGTTCTTTTATCCTGCCGACTCTGGTGATTGTAAGACCTTCAAGGCAATTGATCCTTTTTACAAATAGATCAACAGCCTCGTCACTTAGAGAATACCTTATAAAGTCGAGATCGATATCCTGAGTGGCTCTACGGATGTTCTTGGTCTTACTTCTCATAACAACGCCGCCCTTTATCGTTACGTTACGGCTGAGATTACTTGTTGCTATCGCCTTCAGGATCAGATCCTGACAGACTTTAGCCTGTGCATTGGCATCGCCATATCCGTTCTCGATCTCTTTTCTTATCATTGCATCGATATTGATCATAAAACCTCCAGCTGAAGCGTTTCCATTATCCTGGCAGACTTGGGAACTTCATATGCGTAATCCTGAATCAGCCTGATATCCAGATCATCTATTATGCCCCTGTAATTAAGCAGCACTTCTTTATAGTAATCGAAAGGAAGCTTGCTCTTATGTCGGAGCAGTTCCACCAGCAAGCGTTCTTTGTTGTAGATATTTATTGTGCATCCGTCCTGCTCCAGCGTAACAGCACCCAATGTGAGCAAGTCACGTCGCTCGAAAATCTGAACAACACGCTCATCTCCGATCTTCGCCGCATCCCTGTCAGTAGCAAGATAGTATTTCTCCGGTATAACATCCGTGAGACCATAGCGATAAAATGCACTATCCAAAGTGTAGATTGCCTTGGGATATTTTGCAGCTATAACAAGCTCCTCGGATACATATCTTTCATCCGAGTATACGCCCTCATCCTGTCGAAAAAACTCACCGGACTCGACTGCCTTCTTCAACAGGTACTTACTGCCATATTTATTTATGCTTTCATTGTATGAGTATATCACCCTATTCCTCCGCATTTTTGTTTGTTTTGCGTATGTTTAGGCAAATTATACTACGGATACCTGGATAATTCAAGATGCCTACCAATTATAAAGCACCAGCAAAAGATACTTTATGTCAACATCGCAAAAACGTTATTTCTCAGTCTTCTTTGCAAACTGAAACGAGCTGCCATCCTCTCCTGTCAAAATCATCATATCACCGGTTATGGAACATGTGTAGTTTCGATCCTCTACGCTTCCATCAGCAAAATCAAGTTTCAAAATATCACCATCAAGAACATAACTAAATTCATACGAACCAAGAGGCAGAACCAGATTGCCGTGTCCCTTTCCGTCAAATGAATATACGGTCACGTCGTCATAACTCCAGGTGCCTTTGATTGAGGGATTCGATTGACGTAGTCCCCGAACCGTCAATATAACACCGGCTACCAGGAGCACTACAGCCAATGCGATCAATATCACCAGCCTGACAGTGTTTCTCTTACTCCTTCTCTCCTTCTCTTGTTTCCTGCCATTACGGCTATTGTTCACACTCCTGTTTGGCACACGCTTTACCGTACTCAGGATCTTCTTAATATCTTCATCGAGAACCACGGGCGTTTCCGCATCCGCTTTCCTTTTATCATCCATATCGTTTTCCTTCAAATAGAAAAAGGGGTGATAACGGGAAAACCGTCACCACCCCCATAAGTCTCAGATCATTTCACTGTGGTGATAACTCTTACTGCACACCATTTTTCTTTTTTCTCTCGAAAAGCACTACACTGAATACAGCGCCTGAGAGAACAAAGCAGAGAACGGCCAGACCGAACGTCATGCTCGTATCTTCACCCGTCTTCGGAATAGCTCCAGAGCCTGATGTCGGTGTAGGTGTAGGTGTAGCTGCACCTGCTTCCTTGAGCGTGATCGATGTAATGACTTGTCCGTCATCGAAAACAACCGTGATTGTATGACCGCCCTTGCTGAGCTTCGCTAATGTAGCTGCCTTGATCGTTACAACTGTGCTTCCGGAAGCTGCCGTATAGTCAACTCCGTTCACAAGAGCGGCATCGTCGATCTTCACCCCGACAAAGTGACTGAAGCATGTCTCATCCGCTTCGCTACGCTTAACAGTAAGAACATAGTCGCCTTCTGTCCATGTACCGTTTGCTCCGCTTACTACTGTATAGTAAACCGTGCCCGGAGTAACTGACTCTGTCCACTTCGCATAGAGCGTGATATCCGCAGTAATAGCGCTACTGAAATCAAATGCTACAGTAAATGTTGCATCTTGATACCAGCCGTCGAAAGTATATCCGTCCTTAGTAGGATCAGCAGGCTTTGTTGCCTTGCTGCCGTCTGCGACAGTCTGAGAAGCTACGGCACTTCCGCCGTTAGTATTGAATGTGACAGTAAAGGTCGTAGCAGGAATATCCTTATAGGTTGCTGTTACTTCAACATTTTCAGCCGGCATAGTAAATGTAGTAGTTACGGAAGTCGCATCCGCCAATGTGATCGTACCTGAATCAACTACCCACTTATCGAACTCCTTACCTGTCGGTGCTGCGTTCGCTGTGAGTGTTACTGTTGCTCCCTGCGCAACGGTGGTTACATCCGCAGAACCCGAGTTGACTGTGACAGTATATGTAGTAACAGGAACAAGCTCGAATGTAGCCTGAATCGTAACATCCGTTGAACCGATAGTATACGTTGTATTCGCACTGGTCGGATCAACGATCGTTCCGCCTGCGGCAGATGTGATGACCCACTCCTTGAACTGGTAGCCGGTACTCGGTGTCGCACTTAATGCCACCTCTGTTCCGGTAGCACCGGAAGCCGGTGTAGCTGTACATGTTCCGTTACCGTCATCAGTTACTGTGACTGTATACGTTACCGGTGCATCTTTCTGGAAATACACATCTACGACAGGTTTGAAATCCCCGACTGTAAATGATTTGGTTGAGGTAATATCGGTGCCATCAGCAGCGCCGTCTCCCCATTCAATACGCTTCAGTGTATATCCGCTGTTAGGTGTGGCAGTAACGGTAACAACATCACCATTCGCTACGGTAGTCTTGTCAACAGAAGCTGTACCGCCGATATCCGGTGTAGTTGTTAAAAGCGTAACGCCATCAGAATCATAAGTCATAACATTTACATCGATCGTATATGTCGTTGCGGCGATAGGTGAAGCGAGTTCTACAGGCGCACTAGCATAGTCTGTATCCTTGCCACCGTGACCATCGTTGATGTCCTCTGCGAGGATATATACGTGGTAATCTGTGCCCCAGCCGCTAAGGTCTAAGCCTGTAGGAAGGGTAAATGTACCGCTTGTATCTGTATTCGTGCCTAATGCATCGTAAAGCTTAATCGTTGCACCGGATGCGTCCCATGCCTTATCTGTAATAAGAATGGATGCGCGCGTCGCGGTTCCTGCATTTGTTCCCCCAATCTCATACGGTACGGTCACTGTCGTCCCCGATACAGCTACCTGCTGACCGGACGGAACCGCGATGTCGAGATCGGGATCTTTTATCGTGAGCTTGTAAACTGCACCCACTGTATTAAAGTCACCTGAGATTAATGATGAAAAGATGATGGATGATTGATTAATGTTTAAAGCGGGCGCTACGCCATCATAGAAGTCGACGTAGTCGCCGTACAGAGCGCCGACAATGTCGACTCTGCCCGCGCAGCTAGAGTGGTCCCTAGTAGCGGAACGCAGCCACCAAGAGGCGGACGAGCCGCCTTTTTCTCGATTAGCGACTTCGTGATATGTCCAAGAGCCTGTATCCCAGTCTCCGTCATTGTCATCATCTACCCATCCGCAATCTGATGAATATCCATATGCCGGATTCATTACCTCTGATGCATCAAGGAGAAATACCTTGTCGCTTACACTTACCGGCGCACCATAACAATGTGTCAAGAATGAATCATATGTAAGTCCACCATTACCAGAGCTCGTTGCGATTGCCGCTTTTTCCAAATCTGTAAATCCATTAAGGAAAGAGCCGTTAAGGGTTGCTCTAATATCGCTGTCCGCCCAAGAATGGGAATACGGACTTGTGTTGTCGAAATAATCACTAAACAGCGTGTATTCACTGTCCAAAAACAGTGTTGATCCGCCGTATGCCGTTGTGTTCGGCGCCAATACTCGGAACAGGATCGGTTCATCAACATATGTTCCGAAATACACTTTGCTACCTGACCACTCCGAACTTGCTGTCGGTGCGGCAGGACTTGCCATTTTTGATGTGCCAAGACAAGTATTGTCGCCATCCTTCTTCCCTGCCGCATATACGGTGCTGTTTCCCGCGATCTTCGGGACGATAGCCACCGCCATTGCTGCGACAAGAATAGAGGCTACGAGTTTTCTCGCCTTTGCCTTTACTTCTTGTTTCATCTTCTTCATCAACCTCCATCATTTTTATTTTTCGGTGCTTTTGTCAGCACGAAATTTCTCATTACTTTTGCTCTTAGTTTGAATGTATGTCCGTGACTTAAGTGTCCACGGTAGCTCTTCATGCTCAGCATGATGTCCTCTAAGGACTTCTCTCCTGTTCGGAAATCCTCTTTGAACTTTTTAAGCCTTCTTTTCCATCTTCTTTTATTGGATGTCCGAAGCCGTCTTACTACTTTGCCCGTGTCGGTCAGATAGAATCGGAATCCCAGAAAGTCTACTCCCTGAGAAATTGGAAAGATCTGTGTTTTCGCATTGAACTCAAGTTTCAGAGAATCAGCCATTACTTTCATCTCTTTCCTTGCTTCCTGAAGCACTTCCTTGCTCTCATGAACAAGTATGCCGTCATCCATATACCGCACATAATGCTTGATACGAAGTTTCTCCTTTATCAGGCGATCCATCGGATCAAGATAGTACAGCGCGAACCACTGGCTTGTCTGATTCCCGATCGGAAGACCTTTCTTCCCTTCTGCATCACCGCTATAGCTGTCGATGATGCTGTAGAGAAGGTCTCTGACATCATCATTCGGAATCTTAAGAAGCATCTTCTTCAGCACATCATGATCAATACTGTCAAAATAGTGCCGGATATCGTACTTCAGGATATATCCTGTCACACCGTGCTTCTTATAGTGTTCTACCAGAAAAACCGTGAGCCGGTCCATCGCAAAATGCGTTCCTTTTCCCACACGGCAGGCACAGTTATCGTAGATCAGACGATTCTCGAAGAACGGCATGAGGATGTTATCGCATAAAGAATGCTGCACGACCCTGTCTTTGAATGACAACGCTTGTATCTCACGCTTCTTCGGATCGAAGATCATGAACTTCCTGTATTGCCCGACTTGGTAAGTCCTGTTCTCCAACTGTTCGATAATGCTCCACAGATTACGGCTTAAGTCCAGTTCGAACCGGATAACATCATCCTTATAATGCTTGCCCCGCGCTGCTTTTCGGTAGGCTTCATATATCCGCTCAAAGCTCGTCATGTCTTCTAATTGCATCGTATCTCACCTGATAAAGTAAAAATCGGCTGCCAGAGGTCATCCATGTAGTGCACTTCCAGCAGATGACCTATCAAGAAAGAAAGCTATCTCGCGTCCTTTCTTCCGACAGCATGTGTTTATCTTCCCCGTTTTTTCCGGGTCAGAAAGGAATAAGGTTCCTTTGTCCGAATGCAGGACGGGATCACTATCCCGCCACTCGGGTTGCACCTGCTTAGGAACGGCTTCAGGCGATTTCGGACGAATCGGGCGCTACGCCATTATTGTTGTTGACGTTGTTGTTGTTCAGATTGCCGTCATTGTTGACTTTGCCCGCGTTGTTAGAGTTGTTTCTATTAGCGGAACGCAGCCACCAATAGGCGCGTAACTTTACAACCTTATCCCTAAGGAAGCGTATCGCTTCTTATCACTATTCATCCAGCCGGAGAGAAGTTTCTGCGTCTCGCTGATCCTCCCCGTGATCTGTTCGTAGTGCTTCGGTAAGATACATTGTTGTTTCATAGCAAGCTCAGACAGAAAACCCAATGTTCGAAGATCAGTCATGGCTTTCGCCTGATATTCCTGTCTCTTCTTTGCTTCCGAAAGACCGCCGTCTTTCAGAGGGACATCGTTTGCTGCAAGAATATTCTCCACTATATCCAAACTGTAGTTTTGTAGTCTTATCACCAAAGTGAAGCGGAATTTCTTCGGCGACTTGTCAGTCACTGTAAAAACATAACTACAAAGGTCTTTCGCCTTTGTGATCACCGCAAGGTCACTGCTCATATGAGGATAGTCCTCCCTTCCTGCTTCACTTTTTCTTCCTTATTTACTCCCATATTCATTTTTCAAGGTGCAGACAGACATACTCCGACGCATATCATGTCAGCATTATTTTAGCTTTTCAGGGATTATTTGTCTACAAGTGCTTAATAAAGTAATAAAGAAGAAAGAAAGGAGAGATTACAGTTTATCGTTGATTTCATCAATCCAATCGGTATTCTCATGCGCCAGCCTCTTCATCAGGAGATCGAAATTACTGCTGTTCAGATCCGTATCCGAATTAGACAGTCTGCCGACTCTTTGCACCATCAGCACATAGTTTTCCTCATTGATTTGCTTCATGAGAGCACTTCTCTGCTCCTGTTTGGCCTTATAATCAGTTATTCCCGTATATTCCTGAATCACAGTCGCGTTGACTTTCTTGGCAGGAGATTTCAGCATTACCTCAGCAAAATGCTCGATGATGATCTGCATCGTACAGGGATTTCCGAAGTAGACGAGCTTGTTGCTTATCCCGTCTACACCGTGAAACCTGTCGATCTTGGCTTTTATTTCCATATACTGTTCATAGGGTTTCTTGTCCGTGTCGCAGAAAACCAAAACCAGATCGTACATACCATTCTGGTACTTGTCCTGATATCTTGCAGGCAGATTGCCGTTCCCCTTGGCATCGACCAGATCAATACGATATTGCTTATTCCAGACATGAAGTTCCTTAAGGCGCGACATATAGTCGTATTCCTCGGAACCTTCGCAGATGATGCATATAGAACTCTGTTCGAGAATGGTCCGTCTTCCAGTCATATTCAGCTCCTGTCTTCCTTAATCTCAAGAAGCGAATTGATCAGTTCCGGCTCCGGCAAAGCACCCAATGCGCCTTTCCGGTATTTCTCGATCACATCCGTTGTCTCTCGAACACCGTCCTGCGCCGTAAAATCTGCAAGTGAATAGACATAAACGCCTTCGTCATCCTTACTCACAAACCAGATCTGCTCCTTGCGGAACAGTCTCTTGCAGTCCATAAGATTGACATCGTGTACGGTAAAGATGAGCTGTGCCCTGTCATTCAGAGCGTTATTAAACATTGCAACAATTGCTCTCGTCAGTTTGAAATGGATACTGCTGTCAAGTTCATCGATAATCAGGATCCTTCCCGTTTCCAGTGCTTCAATGATATAACTTGCAAGCGCCGCCATCTTCTTCGTTCCGGTCGAGTCAAAAAGAAGGCTCGGAACAGGAACGCCCTTATAGACACTGGTAAGTCTGATCTGTTCTTCCAGCTGATCCGGAATGTTTAAGACCTTTTCCTGCGGCTGTTTGCCGTCAATAGATGCCTCGATCTTGAACTGCGATGGAGAAGCAAAGAAGTAGTTATCCATGTATAAGTCAGCATTCTTGATGAAATTGACTACTTTTTGTGTCAATGGATTCCCACTTTTCAGCAGCTCAATCGTCTTCCCAATTGGGATGTTATTCAGATCGAGGATGTCGATTTTTGAAGCCAGGCCCGTCAGGACTCGCTTCATTTCATCCATATGCGGAAACTGCTTAGTGTCCACAAGATACACGAGGATATTGTTCCTCGCTACAATTCCTATCATGCCCTCCATGCGGTCATCTAAAGACTTGAACTCGTTTTCTGCGATATCTTTAAGAAGCCATGTTTCATGTTTCTCATTTCCGTATGTATCCTTGGTGATCTCCTGAAACTCCTCAAATACATACTCGCTTTTATTCGTATCGTACTTGAAATCATATGAGAATTCCCGTCCTTCAAACAAGAATGTAATCCCGAGTGATACCACGGGATCATTGGAGAACATGTTTCGGTTAGCTGCAAATCCCTTGTTTACAAGTACGCTCCATATTGCAAAAATGCACTTGATCAGATTCGTCTTCCCGGCATTATTTGCACCATATATTCCCGCAGTCTTAAGCACGTTGAAGTTTCCGATACCCGCAACATTATCCGCAAGACGCTTATTTCGCATATCGGCTTTCAGGGAGAAGACTATCTCATCTTTAAATGCATGGCAGTTTTGTGCACGAATCTCAGTAATCATAAGGCATCCCTCTTTCTCCTTCGGGTAAACCTATAATAACACCGTTCAATTTTTCGTGCAACTTTTTTACAACAAAAATACTTTGATTGTTCCTTCCCCTGATAATTCTCCAGACAGTGTCTGGATTTTGTGGGTCTATCATCTTTCCACTGATTTGTTTTTCTTCTTCGGAGATATCTCCTGCCTGCGTGTCGGCTGTTCTGCAACCTTATCCTTATTCCGCTTTAGCGTTTCGGTTATGGATGTTATCTTCGGCATTATGAACTCTTTGAAGACTTCCATAAGCCCCTTCGCCTCAATGAAGTTCGTAAACTGACGTATCTTGTTGTTAAGCCCTGATATCTCGCTCTTAAGATCATGTATCAAACCCTGTTGAGCCGTATATTTGTCATAGTACTCCTTATAAAGGTTCTCTATAGTCCCTGTCTGCTTATATCTTCTGATAAGGTCATCATATGTACTTCTGGGCATTTTTACCATAGGCTCACCGCCGAAAATAGGGGTAAAATGCGTTGCGCATTTCTCTATTCTTTGTGCTTCCTTTTCTGCCTTCTTCCCGGCTTTTGATATTCTGCTGACCTCATCCATCTTATGGGCGCGTTTTTTCTCCATTTCCTCGATTTGAGCGGTAATATCCTTGAGGAGTACAGCCTGATCTGATAACGCATTGCAGTTATTCGCGATTTTCACCTCGGATTCCTCAAGCGCTGCTTCTATCTCAACCTTCTCATGATTCAGTATCTCGATTTCAGCTTCTGCGGCTTCCTTCTCGCGCATGGCCGCCTTATATTCGGGGATGGAGTAGTCATCCCTTTCCACTCCGAGCATTTCAATCTCAATGCCTCTTTCCCGACAAAGTGATGTCAGAAAATCCCTCTCTCTCTTCTGCCAGTGCATGGTCTCGTTGTCATTTTTGCCGATCGCGGGAGCGATTCCCATCTCCTGTAATCCCCGTGCCAGACTGTTGCGGGTCTTTAATCCCGTCTTATACCCGTGTGCGACAGGAATATAATCCAGATGCAGATGGGGTGTTGCCTCATCCATGTGGAGCACCGCATTGAACAGTATCAGGTTCGGATTCCTTTCCTGAAATGATCTGGCATATTCATCCAGGACCTCTTTTGCCAGAAGCGCCTCGTCGGTGATTTTTCCCTCTTCATCAAGGATGCCCGTGTCATCCATTTTCCCAATCTGGACGACCGTTTCATAAAATATCTTCTCATTGTTACGGGATTCTCTGATTTTCTCCAGATAGTCACCGATCTTCCGATCGGATCTTTTCTGCTTATCATTATACTCTGATACCGCTTCACCGAAGATATCCTCGTATGCTTTCTCAATCGGTGTATTGACATATGTGATATTCATGGACGATCTGGATGCGTCCACATTACTTGCAGTAAAAACTCTGTTGTTGTGGCTGATGCTGCCTTTTCCTTTTACAAATGATATTGTTCTTGCCATATTCTTTTCCTCCTTGTCATCGTGATATAATGTCCGCGTAGCGGATCTTCTGCAGCCTTTACGGTCTTGTTACTTCTGTCAGAAGTAACACCTTATTACTTTTGACACAGACATCAAAAGTAAGGCGCTCTTTCAGAGGGAGTCCTGCGGACAGCTCGGCTTGGTCTCGGGCAAAAGCTCCGTGCTATTTGCTCCGATTTTTTCTTTTTCCGTGACGATGGTGACGGTCGTGACGGTCATTTACGCACCCCCCCGGGGTACCAAATCAACCGTCACAATCGACACGACCGTCACGCCCTTACGGATCGATACAGAGACTGACCCGTCTGCCATCATGCGTTCGGCGCGATTTATACTCGACCTGATAGTCGTTCTTGAGACGGCCCGCATTAACATTCAGGTGCAAGGTCAGTTTGTTGGGAGCAAGATCTATATTCAGAAGAGATCTTAATTCTGACGGCGTTCCTTCCCAGTAGATATTCGTGTCGGTGAATTCCGCTACTTTTTCAAGTATCGGATCCGGCTTCGAAAGAACCTCCTCGGCTTCAGTTTTGGTAGCTTCCCATTTTAATGTATCTCTATCTTTTTCCAGATAGATCTTCTGATCCATCTGATCTCTTCCGGAAATCTCCAGAATCGCTTCCACACCGACGCGCTTTTCTTTATGAAGAAGAAACGCTCCGTCCGCCGCTCCGAAAAGACCGGTAGTTCCGGAGATCATATCGAACTTATCGTCTGCCTGTTGTTTTCTGGTGTGATGAACGATCAGAAGACAGATCCCTGTCTCGTCCGTAAACTCTTTAAGCTTGGCAATCATTTCATAATCGCCGCCGTAATTGTAAGTATCACTTCCCTGTTCCTTGATCCGCTGTAATGTGTCGATGATGACCAGTGTCGTATCCGGGTGTTCAGTGCGGAAATTCTGAAGCTGATTCAGAAGGTTGCCCTCTAAACTGTCGGATTCCGTAGCAAGATAAAGATCTTCGGTGATCTCCGTTCCGTATAGCCTTTCCTGAAGTCTTCTTCTGTCATCTTCGAGTGCCAGATATAATACCGTTCCCTGTCGAACAGAATATCCCCACAGTGCCTTCCCCGTTGCCACATGATAGGCAAACTGGAGCATCAGAAAGCTCTTGCCGAGTTTCGGCGCTCCTGCAAAAAGGTATGTGCCGGGATAGAGAAGACCCTCTATAATCGGCTTGTTCTGATTATAGACCTCCTCATACAGCTCACCCATTGTGACTGTATTCAGAGTCTGTCTGTCCTTGATCCTGATGTCTCTTCGAACATCTGTTTCGTTGATATTCGCGCCGACATCAGTTAAAATATGATTGTAGTTTCTTACAAACGATTGCGCCGTATCTGCGCCAACAGATCGGGTTATGGCAATCGTTTTTTCTTTTGTATTTGTATCCATTTGTGCCTCTTTCGGTTATTCGCTTTGCTGCATGATCCGTAGCAGCTCCTGTAAAGTTATTCTTAAGTCTTCTATTGCTTCGGGATCTCCGTCTTCTGTTCTTCTCATGAGTTCCTCCAGAGCCATCGCCAATCGATCGGATTTATACCTTCCTGCAACGATATTTATTTCCTGCCCGGCAACGGCTGATCTGTAGTACTCACCCTTGGGGATTCCTGCGATCTTGATTCTGGCTTCAACGATTCTTTTCTCGTCATCGCTGAGCCAGAATGCGATCGTGTTATGTCTCCGTCTAGCTTCTCTTTTGCATGGCATCTTTATCACCTTTACTAACCTTTCCTAATGTATTTGCGATCTTCTGCTGCGCATCCATTGACTGATGGCAGTATGTTTCGATGGTTGTCGTTACCTTCCCGTGACCGAGTCTTTTCGCAATTGCCTGGGGACTGAATCCCAGCTCCACAAGCAGGGATGCGTGTGAGTGTCTGAGACAATGGACCGTAATCCTTTTTACTCCGCTGATCTTGATTCCCCTTTGCATCTCCTTCTCGAAAAAGCTCTTTGACTTCTCCGCGAAAAGCCTTGTTTCCGGCTTTGCTTTGTAGATATGGGATATATATTCCTCAAGTATTTCCGCCAGATCTTCGTGGATCGTGATAACACGATCCGAGCTTTCGGTCTTAGGGGTGGAGATAATATCTTTCCCGTTGAGGCGGGTATATGATTCATCTATACGGATCGTCAGGTTATCGAGATCTATATCCTCTACCTTAAGGGCAAGTAGTTCGCCGATACGCATCCCCGTCCAGAAAAGGATCTGGAATGCAACCCATGCTTCGTACTTATCGCTTACTGCATCGACGAAAGACTGAAACTCTTCGAGAGTCCAGAATTCCCTTTCGTCCGCACGCGACTTCCCCATACTCCCTGCCCTCTTACAAGGATTTGCCTTGAGGTCGTAGTAGTTGACGGCGTAATTGAGGATGGCGGACAACTGATTGTTGATCGTCTTAAGGTACGTTGCTTTATACCCCTTATCCATCATCTCGCCCTGCCACTTACGTATGGCGGCCGCGTTGATCTGATTTAGGGGCATATTGCCGAAGTACGGAAGAAGTTTATCGTTTACGACATACTCCTTATTTGTCATTGTCGTTTCCTTAAGACGCTTCCCCATGTCCGCCTTGTAGATCTCCCAGAAGTCCTTGAACAACATCCCCATATCGGCAGCCTGCTGAAGCAGAAAGCGGTTCAGCCATTCCTCCGCTTCCTTCTTGGTCTTAAAACCTTTTCGGGATGTTTTCCTGATGGTTCCTGTCCAATCCTTATAACGAAATTGGATGTGCCAGGTGCCGTTGGGATCTCTCTTGGCGCTGTTTGCCATTACGCGATCACCTCCTCGTCATGAGAACCGCCGAAGTACCGCTCATCGAAGTAATCCTTAGATACCTTGCCATCTACGACAAGGTATCCCTTCTCCTTCAGTTCTCTGTTGAGTTGCTTCACGATACCGTAGGCCGTGGTACGGCCTACGCCTACCATGAAAGCCACTTCGTTTGCTGTGTAGTACAGTTTCTTTTTCATTCTTTTCACCTCTTTCTTATAGATTTGTATTCGTGCGTATCATTTGATACGCTTGTGATAATAACGTATCTTTTGATACGTGTCAATAGTTTTTCTTGAAAAATCGTATCTTTTGGTATAGAATGGCATCAATTGATACGTTTATAAGGAGAAACGCCTATGACTACAGGTGAAAACATCCGCCGCATTCGCAAGCAAAGAGGCATGACTCTCAAGCAATTAGGCGATGCAGTCGGAGTGAGTGAGGCATATATCCGTGCTTATGAAGCAGGAAGAAGAAACCCGAAGCAGCAGTCTTTAGAAGCATTGGCAGCTGCACTTCACGTAAATGTTGATGTTTTAACCGGCGCTGATTTTGATGGAATTAAAGCTATGCACAGACTCTTTCAGGTATTCCGTCAATACAGTGGAGAAATGATCACTTATAAAGATGAAGATGGTAATGAGCGTGTTGCCGTCGGATTCGGAACACTTTCTCTCATGTCATCTTGGTATGAAAAATATGAAGAATATCAAAAGACTATAAAGAAATGTAAGAAGATAAAGAATGTAACGGAGCGCGCTAATGCTTTACTCGAAGCAGAAGCTGCATTCGACACATGGATGGATACATATCCCGAGGGCGAGACAGATCCTGAGAAACTCGAGATCCAGAAGAAACATGATCAGTTCATGGATAAGATGGGACTCAATCCTAAGGATCCGGAATAACCACAAATCACTAAGGTAAATTTCATCAGAATAAAAATCTGTACCCAAAATGTACCCAAAAGGGCATAATAAAACCCCGAAAGCACTGAAAACACAGCGTCTTCGGGGTTGTAATATTTATTCGAGTTCGCTAAGTCAAAAGTGCTCCTAAACGATTTTGTATAGGTCA
>X410_Impala__coassemble_154_pt1 | contig 14668 bp, 9 predicted proteins | sample X410_Impala__metabat2_low_PE_001 | metagenome-assembled genome bin X410_Impala | reverse complement strand
ATCAGGAGAATAGGTATTGGAACTGAATTTTACACAACTTTTGGGACAGAGCCAATTGTTATCTACTCTTCTTGCAGCTTCAATGACAATCAGTGTAGTCGGTAATTTAGCTCCGACCGTTTTTGCTGATACTATTGAAGATTCAGAAGAGATCGTCGTAACTGACGAAGCATCCGCAGAGGATGAGAACGAAGAAAATTCTGAAGAAATTACAGAAGAAACAGAAGCAACCGAAGAAACAGAACCCGGAAACGTTGAGGAAACTGACGTTCAGGAAGAAGCAGAGCAGACAGAAGCTGACCAGGAAACCGCTGAAGAAACAGCAGAATCCGAAGCAGCCGAAACTGAAGAAGCAGAAGAGATCTCCGAATCAGAGAGCGTTGAAGAGACAGTTGAATCTTCCGAAGTTATCGAAGAGACAGCAGAGTCTTCAGCTATCGAAAACGATGAGATCATCGAAGAAGCACCTGCAGCAACTGAGACTGAAGTAGTCGAAGAGATTACAGAAACTCCCGCACCTACAGAGACTGAACAGGTTGTTGCTCCTGAAGCACCCGTTGCTGAAACAGAGAAGGAAAAGGAAGCAGAGCTTCAGTTGTTCCATGAAGAAACAACAGTTAACGGAATCCTCGTTACAGTTAAGGCTGACAGAGGCGTTTTCCCGGCTGGTTCTTACATCTCAGTTACACCAGTTAACGATGCAACGGCAGAAGCCCTTGTAGACGAGAGCAGAGACGAAAACGTTAACGTAGCATACTCAATGACATTCGATATCACCGTTTATAACGCAGAAGGTATCGAGATCGAGCCCGACAATTCAAAGGGTAATGTCTATGTATCTTTCAAGGATACAAGAGTTGCTGATAACAATCTCGATGTTGACGTATATCACATTACAGATAATAAGGCAGTTGAGCTCACATCAGAAGTAGATGAAGATACAGTAGTTGCAGTTACTGACAGTTTCTCTTTCTACACAGTAGAGTTCACATATGACAGCCTCCAGTATGTACTTGAAGGCGATTCAACAGTAGCACTTTCAGTTATTCTCGATACAGTAGGTCTCGAGGGTGACGTATCCGATGTTTCAGTAAGTGACGAGAGTTTGTTCTATGCTTACAACGAATCCGGTGTTTGGTACGTTCGTGCAAACAGAGCATTCAATACTGACGAGTGGATGAAGGTTACTATCGCAGGTACAGAGTATGTTATCGACGTAACTGATGATGTAACTGCTACTCAGTCAGAACACAACAACTATATTGGTTATTGGGTTGGTCCTGGTACGGCTTCTTGTGGAATAGGTGGCTTTGATGTTTATGGTTTGGATAATGGTACTCATATCCAGACAACATACCACGAAGCAGGATATGGAACGCGCATGCTGGTTGGTGATCAAACTGTTGATTTTAATAACTTCGCTTACGGAAAAGAATATGAAGCTAATGGTGTAAAAGCCTATATTACAGCTCAGCTGAGTGATCCTCAGGGAAAAGCAGTTTTAATTACTTACACTTTGACTAATACTACTTCAAGAGATATTAGAGGCGTAAAAATTGGTTCTTATGCTGACTGTCAGATTGCTAACAATGACTCAGCTCCGATCAAGATGAACGGAAATGGTTTGCAGATGAAACAGTCAGAAAGCGGTTATGCATTCTATCTCTTACCCGGTGGTGGAGCTTTTACAACCATATGGTATGGTGGCTACGCCTCTGCTGATGATAATGTATTCGTAAATACTTCTTCAATAAATGAGTATACAGGTGATAGTGGACTTGCTTGGTCTTGGACTATCAACATTCCTGCAGAAAGCACTGTAACAAGAACAGCTATTTTGAGTGCAGGCAGCGGACTTACTCAGTATAATGTAACATTTAATGCAAATGGTGGTTCAGGCGATGATATGGGCTCTATTCCCTATGTTAACGGAGTTAGCTCTTCTCTTCCTGAATGCACATATAAAAAAGAAGGTTATTCATTTATGGGATGGGCTGAAAGTGCTACAGGCAGCGTAGTCTATGCCGATCAGGGTCAGATTACAGTTAATGGTCCCAAGACACTCTATGCGGTTTGGTTGAAAGCTGCTACAGTAGAAACACAGCCGTTAGCTCCTGTTCCTCCGGAAGGCTGTGATAACTTAGTGTATAATGGTACAGCACAGGCATTATTGTCCACTACAGGTTCTTGTCAGAATGGCGTTATGTGGTTCAGTACCGATAAGGAACACTGGTCAACTGAAATCCCTACAAAGACTGCTGCTGATACATATACTGTTTACTACAAAGCACATGGTGATGGAGTTACATATGGCGATTCTGCAATCGGCGAGATTAATGTAACTATCGATCCGGCACCTGCACCTGAAATTACAGATCTGAATAGGCCTACCGCTCTTAATCAGTATTACACAGGTTCAGCATTGCCTTTAGTTGAAGCTCCTGCGGAAGTTCCTACAGGCTACACTGTTAAGTACCGTTACTCAGGTATGATCCAGTGGGTAACTGCAATTCCCACTCAGACAGATCCTGGTACATATCAGATTGAGTATAAGTACTTTGATGAAAACAGAAACCATACCGTTAATGAAATTGCGGGTGGAACACTTACAGCAAAAATAACCAAGGAACCGGCTCCTTCAACACTTAGAGATGAACAGTTGCCTACAGCAAGAAATCTCGTTTACAACGGCGAAAACCAGAACCTTGTAAATGCACCTGAAGAGAGTGTTAATGGTTTCGATAAGATTGAGTACAAACTTGAAAACGGATCCTGGTCAACACAGATCCCTACTGGCAAAAATGTTGGTGATTACAAAGTTTACGTAAGATATACAGATACACGTAACTTACATGAAACTAATGTGATTACTAGAGGACCTGTCAATGTAACAATCGCTCCGGCTGACGGCCCTGCAGACCGTGATGCACTTAATGAGAATCAGCTTCCTACAGGTAAGGATGATCTGATTTACAACGGCGGACGTCAGGCACTCGTAGATGCTCCCGCAACCGAGAATTGGCCTGCTGGTTACATTTTAGAGTACAGCACAGATGGTGGCTCAACATGGACAACAGAGGTTCCTGAGAGAATCAACGTTGGTGAATATGAGATCGCTGCAAGATACAGAAATACTGATGGAAACTATGTTCCTGAAGTTATCGATCTCGGTACAATTACATCAAAGATCTCTCCTAAGCAGGCACCTGACGGACTCGAGGATAATCAGATTCCTACACCTAAGGATAACCTGGTATACAATGGCGATCCTCAGTGTCTCGTAAATGAGACCGCACCTGAGAACTGGCCTGAAGGTTATGTCTTAGAGTACAGCACAGATGGCGGCAGAACATGGACAACAACTCCTCCCGAGAGAATCAACTCCGGTGATTACAACATCCTTATCAGATACGAGAATACAGATGGAAACTACACACCTTCTATCATCGAGCTCGACCCGATCGTAGGAACTATCGCTCCTCATCCTGGTCCTCAGGAATTCACAGAAGAGCAGGTTCCGACACCCGAGGAAGATCTGGTTTACACAGGCGAGCCTATCCAGCTTTTCGAAGAACCTACAGATATTCCTGAAGGTTACGAGATAGAGTACAGCCCTGACGGCGGCGAGACATGGACAAATATTCCTCCTACAGGTGAGGGCGCAGGCGATTACGAGATCCTCGTAAGATACAGAAATACTGACGGTAACTATGATCCCGAGATCATTGACGGCGAGCCGATCAACGTAACTATCGCTCCGAAGCCCGGTCCTCAGGAAATTACAGAAGATCAGCTTCCTACAGGTAAGGAAGACATGGAATACACAGGCGAACCTATCCAGCTCGTTAATGAGCCAGAGAATAAGCCTGAAGGTTACGAATTAGAGTACAGCACAGATGGCGGCGAGACATGGACAACAACACCTCCTACAGGTACGGATGCAGGTGATTACGAGATCCTCGTAAGATACAGAGATCCTGATTCCAACTACACTCCTGATACCATCGAGCTTGACCCGATCTACGTAACGATCGATCCTATGCCGGCATTTGATCCTGAAACACTTACTGATGATCAGAAGCCCACAGGAAACGACGGCCAGGAATACACAGGCGATCCGATCGTTCTCATAACTGATCCTATCGAAAAGCCTGAAGGATATGACAACGTAGAGTACAGCACAGATGGCGGCAGAACATGGACAACAACTCCTCCGATGGGAACAGACGCTGGTGAATATGAGATCCTCGTAAGATACAGAGATCCTGATAACAACCACGTTCCGAACATCGTACCTGGCGAGACCATCACAGTTACAATCAAGCCGGCTCACGCTCCTGAGCTCGAGACACTTACCGGTAAGCAGACACCTAAGGGTGCAGAAAACCAGCCTTACCTCGGCAAAGAAGTTGAACTCATAGAAAAGGCAAGAGAACTTCCTACAAACTACGACGAAGTTCGTTACAGCATCGACGGCGGCAAGACCTGGACAAATGGAATACCTACTACTGACGCAGCAGGTATCTATGTAATCAAAGTTAAGTACGTTGACACAACAGGCAACCACGAAGACCTTATGGGTGAAGATATCGTAGTTAATATCCTTATCCCGAAGGATCCTACAAGATTCGGATACGATTTCGAAGGCTGGTTCTCTGATGAAGAGCACACAACACCTTACGATTTCGCAGCACTTGAAGGAAATGAGACAGCTCCGGCTTTCGCTCACTGGGAAGAAGTCAACTATACACTTATCGAAGGTATTGACCTTAAGGTAAATGCAGGAACTGACGAGAGCGCAACTTTCAGAGCAGTAAGAAACAGAAACGAACAGACAACATACTCTCACTACACATACGTGACAGTAGACGAAGTAAAACTTAACGAAGACGAATACGCCAAGAGAAGCGGAAGTATCATCATTGAGCTCGATCCTGAGTACATTGCAAAGCTCGCTCCCGGTGAGCACACACTCGAGATCTTCTTCGATGACTCCTATTCCGTAAAGACCACATTCATGGTCTACGCACCGGCTGAACTTCCTTCTACCGGCGAGACAGTCAACTACATAGCAATCGCAGCTGCTTGCATGTTCTTTGCAATGAGCGCAACTTGCATAATCGTAGTAGTCGCAACAAAGAAGAAAGAGGAACAGCAGTAATAGATTAACCAAATTAAAATGATGTATTCATAACATTCATCCCCACCACGATTTGCCCCCGCAGAGATGCGGGGGCTTTTTCATTCAAATTTTGTTATATCTGCTTTACATATATACGCAAGGGAGAATCAAAAGGAAGAGTTTGATAAAATAATTCCATACTCAGCATAATGTGTGCTAATGATAGGGAGGTCATTTTCGATGCATTACAAAGATGAATTAACCGAACTGGTAAAGGAAGCGCTTAAGGAAGGTATTCCTGCTCTGGTAAAAGATTACGGCGATGAGGATATCACTGTTATTTCAATTGATGCAGACAATACCACAGGCTTTGGTGACGATTATTCTTTCACAGTCTTCGTAAATACTGAAGAAAATCAGGAAAGACGCATGAAGGACGATGATGACGATGCTGATCCCTGGTATTACAGATTCTGCGAAGTTGAGATGTATATCGTTCCCGATCCGGATTGCTTCGAGAAGACACTTACTTTCCTCAACGAAGGTTATGCTTCCGGCATGGCAATGAATGAGGTTTATGAGTGCATCGTAAATGCAGTCGAAAAGCTTCGCGAAGAGAAGTTCTTTGATTCCGTATTCCCTCATGACATCCTGATCGCAATCAATGGTTCTGAAGTATTCGGCGTTGATGACATGGTCAAGTTCATTGTCAGGATGAACGGCGAAGCACTCAGCAAGGATTATGTTGAGAATACAGATTCGTTCATTTAATCAGCAATAAATAATCTATAATAAGTGGCGGGGATTCATCCCCGCTTTTTTTGTGCAAAACTCGATTTAAGAACTATTTAAGATTCTCTTAAAGGCATTTAAGGGTTGAAAAAGTATTCTTATGCCATAAGGAGGTCGTAAGACATGAAAAACATTATTGAAACAAGTAAGCTTTGCAAGACATTCTCCAATGGCGGAGTACAGCAGCACGTATTAAGAAACGTTAATCTCGAAATATATGAGGGTGACTTCACGATCATCATGGGTGCGTCCGGTGCAGGCAAGTCAACACTTCTTTATTCTCTTTCAGGAATGGATAAGCCGACTTTGGGAAGCGTATCTTTCGACGGTACAGAGATCACAAAGATGAATACAGATGAGCTCGCACTCTTCAGAAGAAGTCATTGCGGATTCGTTTTCCAGCAGGTATACCTCGTTGAGTCAATGAGTGTTTTGGATAACATCATGGCAGCAGGACTTCTGATCTATAAAGATAAGAAGACACTTATTAACAAAGCAGGTGAGATCCTTAAGGCAGTTAACATCGATGAGGCTCTTTGGAATAAGTTCCCCACACAGATCTCAGGCGGTGAGGCACAGAGAGTCGGTATCGCAAGAGCATTGATCAACGATCCGAAACTTGTTTTCGCTGACGAGCCTACAGGAGCTCTTAACTCACAGACAGGTAAGGCAGTACTTGATACACTTACAAAGTTCAATGAGAAGGGCCAGTCGATCGTAATGGTCACACACGATATCTCAAGTGCAAGAAGAGGCAACAGAATCCTTTACGTTAAAGACGGTGAGATCGCAGGCGAGTGCAACCTCGGCAAGTATGTAACAGGTGATAAAGAACGTCATCAGAAGCTCAATGATTTCCTTGCAACGATGGGGTGGTAATCATGAACAAGGCATTATTACTTACAAAATCGAACCTCAGAAAAAACAGAGGTACGTCGATCGGCCTGTTCTTCCTGATGGTTATCGCAACATGTCTGATCGGAATATCACTTCTCATCTTCATGGATTGCTATCCTTCTGTAAGCAGAGAAGCAGAAAGACTTAACGGCGGTGACGGATACATCAGTATTGCCGGAAATGTTGAAGGGTTTACCGATGAGAAGATCGCAGAACTTTTCGATGAGGATACAGACAGTTACTATGTGTATCACGATCTTAAGCTTACAAATCATCCAATAACTTTCGGCAATGGTGAAGTTGTAATATCAGTTGATATCTGTGATGATGCAGCTTTCACAAGACCGATGAATACTTTTGAAGTAATCACGGAGGATACGTCCATTACTGAAAACTATGTATATCTTCCTTATCAGTTTAATACTTCCGGCGGATATAATACCGGTGATACATTTGAGATCACCAATTCAGGCAAGACATACAGCTACAAGGTAAGAGGCTTTACAAATGTCGTATACGGCGGCTGCAACAACACTGCATTGTTCGCACTCGTTATCGATAACGACAGTTATGAAGAACTCTGGAATGACACTCACGAAGAATATGAGAATATCAACGTGATCTTTGACCTTAAGGAAGGTGTGAAGAACGGCGAATTCAGGATCAAGGCATACAACGAACTGCTTAAGGTCAATCCCATTGCAGTTATCGAAGGCTATGATATCGACGGTGTCATCAGCAACAGAACATTCATCGGACTTATCATCGCGGTTTCTTTCCTGGTTGCAACATCACTCATTATTGCTGCAGTAGCCATGATGCTCGCTAACAGCATCAGCAACTACATCAGAGAGAACATGAAGACATTAGGTGCTCTTAAGGCAATCGGCTATACAGGAAAGGATATCAAGAATTCTCTTGTGATCTGGTTCTCGATCATTGCCGCTATAGCAAGCATCATCGGTATCGTTCTTGCATATCTCGTAATGCCGGCTTTTGCTTCGATCATTATCGGACAGATGGGTGTTCCTTATGCTGCATCCTTCAATCTTCCGGCAACATTGATCCCGGTAGCATACATAATCTTGTTTACTCTTATCGTCACGGTTATCTGTGCAGCTAAGGTATCAAAGATCCTTCCGATCGTTGCACTCAGAGAAGGTGTTGAATCACACAATTTCAAGAAGAATCATGTTGACCTCACAAAGACTTCTTTAGGTCTTAATGCAAGCCTTGCAATGAAGACATTCTTCGGCAACATGAAGCAGAACGTGATCACATTCTTTGTACTCGGATTCATGATCTTCTGCTGCGTAATCTCTCTTCTTCTGTATGAGAATTTCAGCAGAAATCCGAAGCTCGATATCCTTGCAACAGAGACATGTGCAGGCGTAGTTACTTCTGATTATGAGACAAGGGATGAGGTTCTTGAATATCTCGAAAACAGATCTGACATAAAGAACATCAGAGAGATCATCAATATGAATGTTTACTATAACGATGAGGAGAGTCTGTTCTGCTATATCGTTAAGGATCTCTCGAAAATGAACAACACCAATCTCTGCTATAAGGGAAGACTTCCCGAGTTCGATAACGAGATTGCAGTAAGCGGATCTTTTGCAAAGGCATACGGCTTTGATATCGGCGACGAGATCAAGATCGACTATGGTGATAATTCATACAATTATCTCATCACAGGCTATATCCAGACCACGAATAACGGAGGCCGTGAAGCGATCTTCTCTTACAAGGCTGCGGACCACATCATGGATATAGACAATATCCCCGGCTGGTACTGGTTTGATCTTGTCAACGAGTCAGATGATGTAAATGAGAATATTGATGAGGTTAACAAGATCCTTGAAGAGTGTGAAGATAAGTACGGCAATCACATCATCAGCACAATGAATTTCTACAAGATGATCGGCGGCGCTATGACAACATTCCAGGGAATATCCATCATGATGCTCGTCATAATGTGCTCCATCTCAGTTGTTGTAATCGCATTGATCTTGTTCCTGCTCATCAAGTCGCTCGTATATCACAAGCGTAAGGACTACGGAATCTATAAGGCATTAGGTTACACTTCAGGAAGCCTCATGCTCCAGACAGCATTAAGCTTCATGCCCGCTGTAATCGCGTCAGCAATCGTATTTTCGATCGTATCGTACAATGTGGCAAATCCTTATATCTCGTTGTTTATGCGTTCGTTCGGTCTCATGAAGTGCGACTTCGCGATTCCGGTACCCGGTGTAGTGGCAATCGGAGCAGGCCTTACAGTTGTATCTTTCCTGCTTGCACTTCTGCAGACAAGAAGGATCAGGAAAATCGAAGCATATAACATGCTCGTAGCCGAATAAAAACGACATAGTAATAGGGTATAGATTGAGTTTGTGGGGAGGAATTCTCGTATGGGATTCCTCCTCTCTTTGTGTGTGGGACTAAAAGTTTTCGATGAGTGTATAACTGAATTTGCATGCTCGTTTGTGATACAGCTTGTTTCATAAAAAATTCCTAAATTTGATATTTCAGGAAACGGATTTAGTAATTTAGCGAGGTTTTACTATTATTGTTTCCTGAAATTGACAATTCAGGAAATAATTTTAGTATTAGTGATTCAGCGGAGGTTACCAGTAATGGTTTTCACCTCATACTTCTCAAAGAATACAGGGTCGCCAGGCTTATGTTATAATCTCATTTAGTGGGAAATTTAAGGGGGAAATAGGAATGCTTATTAAATGTCCTGAATGCGGTAATGATGTATCAGATCTTGCGGCAGCCTGTCCTAAGTGCGGATGTCCTGTAAGTGCAGTCGTTTCGTCAGCTGACGGAGAGATTATAAAACTGAAGGTGGATGAGAGAGTATTTACGCCTTTTAAACCTGAAATGATCGTTTCCGTTAACGATGTACAGGTATGGCGCGGTAACACAAGTCAGGTAGCAGAGATCAGGCTCAAAGAAAAGACGAAGGTTAAGGTTACGATCAACAAGATTCCCGTTGCAACCAAGAATGCTTTCTTTGAAGGTGAGATCGATCCTGCCATGGGCAAGAGTTACATTCTCAAGCCTGTCAGAAAGACGTTTAATATGCTTCAGTTAAGACCTTATCCTGCAAATCTCTGATAGATTGTTTTGGGATAACAAGGAGGGATAGATGATTACTCAGTGTAAGAACTGTGCGGGTCAGCTTGTCTTCGATCCGCAAAAGCAGATGCTCGTGTGCGATCATTGCGGAAGCGAATTCAGGCCGGAGGAATTCACGGCTGAAGAGAAGGAGAGCTTATACGCTCAAAAAGCAGAGTCGATGAACGATGTCTACGGAACCGATTCCGGGGAGTTCATGGACTGCTATGTTTACACCTGCCACACGTGCGGCGGTGAAGTCATCATCAATGGTTCGGAGGCTTCGACGAAGTGCATTTACTGCGGCAGCTCGACGGTCGTATTTAACAGGATCTCAAAGCACAAGAGACCTAAGTATATTATTCCGTTCAAGATAAGCAAGGACGATGCAGTCGAGTCGATCCGTCAGCGCTTTAAAAAGGGCATGTTCATTCCGAAATCAATCAAGCATTTTGAGGCTGAAAACGTGCGCGGGATATACATCCCTTACTGGGTCGTTGATGTAGATCACAAAGCATCCGTTGTAGTCAGCGGTATCGTCGGAAGCGGCAAGCATTCTAGGACCGTTTACTATGGAAGAGCCGGACGCATGAATTTCTCCAAACTCCCTTTGGACGCTTCGAAAATGTTATCCGACGAGAGCAGCTCAAGACTTGAACCGTTCAATTATGATGATATGAAAGCTTTCGATGAGGACTATCTTTTGGGATTCTATTCGAATGTTTCTGACGTTACTTATGGCGACTTGAGAAGTGCTGCGTGCCGCCGCGCAAATGAGTACTTTAACCAGATCGTTTTAGACAGTATCAAAGGTGCTTCGAATAAAAAGGTAATCGCGTCAAATACGCTGACCAAGATCAATTACAACAACCTAAGATATGCGATGTTTCCGGCATGGTTTGTAACCTACTATTACAAGGGCAAGCACAACACCATCCTCGTCAACGGACAAACCGGAAAAGTGGTTTGCGGCGTGCCGTGGAACAAGGTGCTGTTCTTTACACTGCTTGCAATAACCGGCATCGCATTGACTGTTGTATCTTTCATTGTGCTAAGGCCGATACTTGAAGCGATGTTTACGTCTTCAAGTCATTCGAGCTCATCATCTGACAGCAGAGGCAAGATCATCGCATTCTTTATTGCAGCTGCAATCGGTATGTTCACACTCGGCATCGCGAAGATCAGAAAAGTCATCAAGAGTATCAATCTTACGCAGGCACAATCTATTTTCAACTTCGTAAAGAAGAGACAGGAGTAAGGTATGGAAGTATTAGCTTTAATACTTGCGATCGGATTGGGATTCGGACTTGCATGCCTTATCTTCGCATCGCTTCTTGATAAATCCAATGACATCGGAAACAGCATTGCAAGTTCATCGCGTTATTCTATCGGTATCAATTACGACAGAAGCCGCGACAAATTGAAAAAAGACGAGAAAGAGAGCTTTACCGTAGGTTATATTCATCCGGAAGATTACAATCCGAATGAACCGGCTTCTGGAAAGCTTGTCGACCAGACAGGAAAGTAAAAAAGATTTAGCGGTATAAACGCTAGAGTTTGTCCTCTTTTTCATTCCAGTTATGCGTGCTAACCTTAAAGAAAAACGGGGAAGGATACGCGTATGAAAAGGTTTACTAAAATAGCAGCAGGCGTGATGGCATTCATGATGCTGCTTTCTTTATGTTCATGCAGTTCAGGGAAGACACATTCGGGACGCGAGTACAGTGATGAGGAATCCAAGCCGGAATTAAGAACGGCAGAGACTTCAACGCCTCAAATCTATCCGGATCCGACCGAACCGTCTGATCCGACTAACCCTGTTGATACGCCCGCGCCCACTAAACCTTCAAATGACGGCATCACTGACATGTCGATGTTTATAGCTTTTGCAGGCTCCGAAAAGACTTACGACAACGAGATACAGGAACTCATAGCCGAGAAGACAGGCGTCCGTGTTACGGAATCGTATCTTCCTGCTATCACACAGACTGAAGCCATAGATACAATTATCGCATCCGGACAATATCCGGATTTTGTTTATGCAGGCGATGAATCTTATAAGCTTTACAAGAACGGAATTCTCGTTGCGTGGGATCCGTACCTTGAAATATACCCGAATCTTAAGGCTCTGTATTCCGATGCGGAGTGGGATATGTTCCGTCAGGACGACGGTCATATTTACTGGGCCGATGTTTTCGATAACTACAATGAAAAGTACACAGAGACGACGCATAACGGTGCCGCATTCTGGATCCAGGTGCGCGTGCTTGAATGGGCCGGATACCCGGAGATAGAAACGCTCGATCAGTATTTCGATGTTCTCGAAAAATATGCACAGGCAAATCCGGAGATGCCCGACGGTCAGGCGGTTATTCCTTACACGACTCTCTGCGACAGCTGGAGATATTACTGTATTGAAAGCGCGCCGATGTATCTTGACGGTTATCCGAATGACGGATGCGCAATCGTTAATATCGACGATGGTCCTTACGATCCCGTGGTTGTTGATTACAACATGACTGATACCGCAAAGAATTATTTCAAGAAGCTCAATGAGGAATACAACAAGGGCGTGATCGATGCCGATTTTGCAACGCAGAATTACGATGAGTATATCGTTAAGCTTGCCTCGGGAAGAGTGCTTGGAATGTGCGATCAGTATTGGGATTTTGCATACAACATCAACGGTTCGTTTGCGGCATATCAATCCGCACCTGACGGCAGCATGTACACTCTTTCTGATCTCGGATGCGATTATGTTCCGCTCGGTCTTGTTGCTGAAGAAGGCATGACACAGCAGTGGCATACATACGGATATGAAAATGATTACTCTCAGGGAGTTGCAGTTACGATCGGCTGCCTTGATCCTGATCTTGCATTCAGGTTCATGAACGATCTTCTCTCCCAGGAGGTACACGATCTGAGATTCTGGGGAATAGAAGGCGTCGATTACTATGTCGACAGCACGGGTCTTTTCTTCAGGTCTCCCGAAATGCGTGCAAACTGGAGTGACAGCAACTATAAGGTAAAGCATTCATGCGAGTATTCTTATCTGCCTAACTTGCACGGAATGAGCCGCGACGGTATTAACCGTATGAGACCTGAAGAACAGCCTTCTGAATTCAAGGCTACCTTGCCTGAAGCAGTTGCCAGATGTTTTGATGCTTACGGCGTGGATAACTATGTCGAATTTATCGGTTCTGTTTATGCAGAACGCATGCCGTGGTCACCTCTGTATACATGGTCGAATAATATCACGCAGGATACTATGGAAGGCAGAGTATGGCAGGCGATGGGTGAGTGCAAGCACAAGTGGCTTCCCGAGCTTGTAAGGAGCAAGGATTTCGACTCTGCATGGGAAAAGTATCAGGCCGAATATTACCAGCTCAACATAGACGCCTTTATTGATGCGGCACAGGAAGAAGTCTACAGAAGACTTAATGATGCCTTATCAAAAGGCTGGTCGGTATAACGTCAGATCTTAACTACCTGCTCAGCTCTTGCGAGAGCATCGTCGATGTGCTTGCAGAAATTATCCTTGCCAAGCTTTTCTTCGAATCCTGCCTTGCGGATAACCTTCATAGGCTGCTCATTAACGTGTGACATGATGAGCTGTACGCCTCTGTTCTGACAGTCCTCGAAAAGCAGTTCGAGATTGCGCATTGCCGTAGCGTCGATGGTGCTGACGCTTCTCATTCTCAATACGAGAGCCTTTGTATCTTCCTTAGGTGTGATCTGAAGGATCTTGCCTGCAGATGCGAAGAACATAGGACCTGATATCTCATATACGATAGTGTGCTCAGGAAGTACCCGCAGATCGATAGAATCAGGATCGTTCTCGGGATCGAAATCTTTCCAGCCTTCAACCTGTGTAACCTCGCTCATTCTCTTCATGAAGAGAACAGCAGCAAGGATAACGCCTACTTCGATCGCTACAACGAGGTCGAAGATAACGGTGAGTGCAAAGGTGATAAGAAGTACGACGATGTCGCTCTTGGGTGAGCTCTTAACGAGCTTAACGAATCTTCTCCAGCCGCTCATGTTGTATGCAACCTGGAAAAGTATAGCAGCGATGCAGGGCATGGGGATGAGTTTTGCAAAAGGCATCAGGAATACGACTACGAGAAGAAGTGTAACCGAATGTACCATTCCTGCAACAGGTGTACGTCCGCCGTTCTTGATGTTTGCTGCAGTTCTTGCGATCGCGCCTGTAGCAGGAATACCGCCAAGGCATGCGGATGCGATGTTGCCGACACCCTGTGCGATGAGTTCTGCGTTGGGGCGGTGCTTGGAACCGATCATGCTGTCAGCTACGACTGCAGAGAGAAGTGATTCAACGCCTGCGAGGAATGCGATCGTAACCGCATTGGAGAGCTGTCCCCTGAAAGCCTCGAAAGTGAACATCGAGAGATTGATGCTTACCGGAGGGAGTCCTGCCGGGATCTCTGCAAACTGTTTGCCGATAGTATTAACATCCATGTGGAAAAATTCTACGAGTGCAGCCGTAACGATAACTGCAATAAATGAACCGGGGATCTTTTTGAAGAGCATGGGCCAGAAGATGAGGATGATGAGCGCTACTGCTCCTATAAGGACTGACTGCCAGTTGATGGTGGTAATGTTCTTTACGAGCGCCATGATCTTTTCGCCGGTCTCGATGGGCTTCTCGCCGTTCATATAAGAGATGCCCGTAAAGTCCTTTATCTGTCCGATAAAGAGAGTGACTGCGATACC
>X410_Impala__coassemble_147_pt1 | contig 14978 bp, 8 predicted proteins | sample X410_Impala__metabat2_low_PE_001 | metagenome-assembled genome bin X410_Impala | reverse complement strand
TTTACGTACCTAAAACGACTTTTCTTCAAATAGGTACGTAAATCCCCTAACCCAATAAAAAGGAATGCCCCAGAACTCTGAGGCATTCCCGAATAAATCACACTAACTAAAGAGCAGATATCAGTAATTCTCTGCGTTGACCTCGAAGTAAGACTGAGGGTGAGCGCAAACAGGGCACATCTCGGGTGCCTTCTCGCCTACTACGATGTGACCGCAGTTTCTGCACTCCCAAACCTTTACTTCGCTCTTTGCGAATACTTCCTGAGCCTCAACATTCTTAAGGAGAGCTCTGTATCTTTCCTCGTGATGCTTTTCGATGGCGCCGACCATTCTGAACTTAGCTGCGAGTGCCGGGAAGCCCTCTGCTTCAGCTGTCTTAGCGAAGTCTTCGTACATATCTGTCCACTCGTAGTTCTCGCCGTCAGCAGCTGCTGCGAGGTTCTCTGCTGTTGTGCCGATGCCCTCGAGCTCCTTGAACCACATCTTAGCGTGCTCTTTCTCGTTGTCAGCTGTCTTGAGGAAGAGAGCTGCGATCTGCTCGTAGCCTTCCTTCTTAGCCTTGGATGCGAAATAGGTGTACTTATTTCTTGCCTGTGACTCACCTGCGAATGCAGCCTGAAGGTTCTTCTCTGTCTGTGTGCCTACGTACTTGCTCATTTTTGATTCCTCCTGTGTATTGGTTGTTTTTGTTTCTTTCACTGGTTCTTTGGCGGGTGTGTCGCCTGTCGGGATGAAATAGCTTGCGTCGTGCTTGCACCACGGGCAGATAAAATCTGAAGGTAATTCATCGCCTTCGTAGATATATCCGCAAACGGTGCAGATAAAGCCTTTTTTTGCCGGCGCTGAAGCATTGTCCTGGCCGGGTCTCTTCTTTATGTATTTCTGATAGAACGCATAAGTAACTGAAGGATCGTCTGATAAGACTTCCCCATCCGTAACGTCTGCCAGAAACAGCGTGTGAGTGCCCAGATCAGTCTCGCTTACAACCTTTGCCGAGATAAAAGCATTCGTCTCATTCGTGATGTATGCGATGCCGTTTGCAGCACGCTTGAAATCGATTGCTTCCATCTTGTCGATGTCCTTGCCGCTCTGGAATCCGAAGTGCTTGTAAGTCTCAAACTTCGAACCTTCGGTCAGGATCGAGACATTGAACTCGCCTGTCTTATGGATCATATCATGCGTGAAATTCAGCTTGTTGACCGCGACACATATTCTGTTTGGTTCGGTCGTGACCTGCGATACCGTGTTAACGATACAGCCGTTATCCTTGGCGCCGTCTTTTGCCGTCAGAACAAAGAGTCCGTAAGTCAGGTTGTACATGGCTTTGCCGTTCATAGCTATCCCCCTTTCTTCTGATGAAAGTGCGCCCCTTGAAACGCATAAACATATTATAGAGTAATCGGGTTGGTTTTTGGGTGAATAATAAATGAATTTTGACTATCTTTATTTCAGGACATTAGTGTTTGCTTGCGGTTATATCAGAATGTTTTTATAATTGAGGCGATTATGTCTTTTCTTGATTATTTATTTTGTTTATTTATTGAACCGTTAAAACTTCTTTTTGAAGTCGTGTTCTTCTATGCCTATAAATTTACCGGCAACGTCGGTATCTCCATTATTGTTATCAGCCTTGTGATCAATATCCTCGTTTTGCCGCTCTATAAACGTGCTGACAAGCTCGAAAAAGAACAGCTCGAGAAGAAAAAGAGCATGAAGCCCTGGGTCGATAAGATCAAGGCCGCGTTCAAGGGTGACGAGCGCGTCATGATGCTCCAGGCTTATTACCGCGAAAACAATTACAAGACAACTGCAGTATTCAAGGAATCCGTATCACTCTTTTTGCAGATCCCGTTCTTCATGGCAGCTTACAGCTTCCTCTCAGGATTAAAGCTGCTTCAGGGCGTATCATTGGGTCCCATATCAGATCTCGGTTCACCTGATGCGCTTATCACGATTGGTGCTTTGAGCATCAACGTCCTCCCTATCCTCATGACGCTGATCAACATCGTTGCAGGCTTCATATACACGGAAAAGGGAATGATCAAGGACAAGATCAAGCTCATCCTGATAGCTTTGGTATTCCTCGTATTGCTCTACAATTCACCGGCGGGACTCGTTTTCTACTGGACACTCAACAACGTTTTCTCACTCGGCAAAAACATCGTAACCAAACTGCAGAAGCCGAAGCCTGAAGCAAAGCTCAAGAAAGGTTCTATGGCTTTGGATAAGAAAGGCTTTGCGATCGTTATGATCTCATGTGCTGTTCTTACCGTACTTACGGGTGTCATGATCCCCTCCGACGTTATCGCGGAGAACCCCACGGAGCTCATAAAGCCCTTCGGCGTTAATCCCTGCAACCCTGTTCTCTACATACTGAGCAGCGCTCTTACGGCAGCAGGAACATTCATGATATGGACACCGCTTTTCATCGTGCTAACCAAGAACAGATTCAGCAAATATCTTGAAGGCATCATGCCGGGCATTGCCGTTACAGCTATCGTTAATTACGTTCTTTTTAACAAGAACTTCGGATACCTCTCCAAAAAGCTCATCTACGAATACAGAATGATGTTCGGAGTAAAGGATGTCATACTGAACCTTCTGGCAGACATAGCTGTCATCGCTGTTGTCACGCTTCTTTTCTTAAAGATCAAGAAGTATTCGAAGCTGCTTATAAGCGTCGGTCTTGCGGGCGTAATTGCCATCTCGAGCATCAATGTCTTTATGAGCCTTGCAATGACATCAGGCCACAATTACACATATAACAATACGGCAGATGAGATAGCCGTTCCGATGACATCAACGGGAAAGAATGTCGTTGTGATAATGATGGACCGTATGATAAGCGGATATATCCCTTATATCATGAACGAGCGTCCTGAACTTATTGAACAGTTTGACGGATTTACTTATTATCCCAACACCGTTTCCTTCGGCCACAGCACCAACAACGGAGCTCCTTCGGTTTTCGGCGGATACGACTATACTCCTGCAAATCTCAACAAAAGAGCAGATGAACTCCTCGTTGACAAACACAATGAGGCGCTGAAGGTCCTCCCTACGGTATTCGCAGACAACGGCTGGAAAGTCACGGTCGGCGATGCGCCTTACGCAAACTACGAGTGGCTCTCAGATCTCAGCATTTACGATGACGATGACAGGATAAATGCTTATAACATGGCAGGTGTTTTGTCGAATCCCACGCTTATGGAGCTTGGTGAGGAATACGAACTCCGTCTTAACAGGAATCTCTTCTGTTACGGACTCATGAAGACTCTGCCCTATCTGCTTCAGCCTGTCGCTTATTCCGGCGGCACATATAATGACCTCAACCTTTATGTTTACGGTTCCGGAAACATCGCAGCGCTGTCAGATCCTGCACATACCCAGATCGGTCTTGACGAGACTTATCTCGGCTCAAGACTCGTACTGGAATCGCTGGACGACATTGTATATGAGGACACGGATGCCGAGAACTGCTTCTTCATGTTCGCCAACAATACCACACATGATGTTACACTTCTCGAAGAGCCTTCATATCAGCCGGCAACAGTGATCGATAATACGGAATACGATATGGAACACCAGGACAGATTCACGGTCGACGGAAAGACAATGCATATGAACGATTATCTTTCATACGCATCCTATGAGTGTACGATGTCTGCCTGCATCCTTTTGGGACAATGGTTTGATTATCTGCGCGCAAACGGAATGTACGACAATTCAAGGATAATTATCGTCGCAGATCACGGCTATTCTTTCGGGCAGTTCGATGATTTGGTCTTAGATGAACTGGATTACGATGCCGAACAGCTCAATCCCGCGCTTCTTGTAAAGGATTTTGGCGCCACGGGCTTTACCGTTAACTACGATTTCATGACCAATGCCGACACGCCTTCTCTCGCATTACAGGGCATAGTCGAATCACCGGTCAATCCTTTTACTGAAAATCCGATCAACATGGATCCGAAATCCGGAGAGATCTATGTTTATATTTCAAACAGCGGCAGCGTTTTGACCAACAACGGAACACAGCTCGTTGAAGCAGACCGCCGCTGGTTTACGGTACACGACAACGTTTTGGATAAAGATAACTGGGCTTTATATCCCGGAGATCCAACCTGATATCATGAGGCAGAATATATGATGGATAAGTTTTTATATATCGATCCCGGCACGGGAAGCATGCTCTTTTCGATCATCATCGGAATCGCAGGCGTGCTCATCTTTGCGGGCCATGCTCTTATCATCAAGCTCAAATTCTTCTTCCTCGGCGGAAGGGCAAAAGACACCAGCAGCGACCGTCTCCCCATCTGTATCTTCTCTGAAGGCAAGAGATACTGGAACGTATTCAAGCCCGTTTTGGACGAGTTCGAAAAGCGCGGCAAGGACATCCACTATCTGACTGCAAGCCCTGACGATCCGGCACTCAAAGCCGATTACAAGCATGTTCATTCCGAATTCATCGGCGAGGGCAACAAAGGCATCTCCAAGATGAACTTCATCAAGGCAGATCTCGTCCTCTCCACCACACCGAGCCTTGACGTCTTCCAGTGGAAGAGATCTAAGACTGCTTCTTACTACGTTCATATCCCCCACATGCCGAACGACATTACGACTTATAAGATGTTCGGTCTGGATTTCTACGATGCCGTTCTCGTATCAGGAATGTATCAGAAAGAAGAGATCAGAAGACTCGAATCTCTCCGTTCAATCCCTGAGAAGGAAGTGGTTCTTACGGGCATCCCTTATCTAGATAAGATGAAAGAGCGTCTGGACAATGCGAAATCATCTGATTCAAAAGACGGCGAAAAGACCATCCTTCTCGCACCCTCATGGGGCAACAACGGTATCCTCACGGCATACGGTGCATCCTTTATCGAGAACCTCGTAAAGACCGGCTACAAGGTCATCATCAGACCTCACCCCCAGTCTTTCACCTCCGAGAAAGATCTCATCGACAGCCTCATGAAGAAGTTCCCTGAATCAGACAGACTCAAGTGGAACCGCGATCCTGACAACTTCGATGTTCTTAATGAAGCAGATATCCTTATCTCTGATTTCTCGGGCGTGCTCTTCGATTTCTCGCTCGTATTCAACAAGCCCATTATCTATACAGAACCCAGCAACGACTGGTCACAGTACGACTGTGCATGGGACACCGAAGAGCTCTGGACATATAAGATCCTTCCCCAGATCGGAAGAAAGCTCACACCCGATAACTTCGGCAACATCGGCAAGCTCGTTGAAGACTGCATAAGCGGATCTGATGCAAAAGAGCTCGCAAAAGGAAGAGACCTCGCACGTGAACAGACATGGTGCAACATGGGCCACGGAGCCGAGAAGACGGTCGATTATCTCATCAAAAAGCACGAAGAGATTGCCCGCAAGGAAAAAGAAAAGACAGAGGCTTCCAAGCCTGCCAATACACGCAGAAAGAGCACAAAGAAACTCTTCGCATAATTCCTTATTCTGTTCTGAGAGCTGTAACGGGATCCTGTCTTGAAGCTGACTTCGACGGGATAAGTCCGCCTATGAATGTCAGGAAGATACTGAGCACTACCAGTACGATAGCTGCAGCCCACGGCATGATGGCGCTTACGTCATTTGATTCTGCGATCTTATGGATCAGTGCATTTATCGGAACAAGCAATATGAGTGATATACCGACACCGAAGATTCCGGCAAGGAATCCGGTGATCATGGTCTCTGCGTTAAATACCTCTGCAACGTTGTGCTTTGAAGCTCCCATTGCACGGAGGATACCGATCTCTTTTCTTCTCTCGAGAACGCTGATATAGGTGATGACGCCGATCATGATGGACGATACGACGAGCGATATCGCAACGAATGCAATGAGTACATATGAGATCGTGTTGATGATCTTCGTAACGGACTTCATAAGCGCACCGACGATATCCGTATAGACGATGCTCTTGTCGTCTTCACCTGCTTCTTCGACCATTTTGTTGTAGTCCGAGATAATCTGTGTAATCTGGTCCTTGGATTCGAAATCCTTCGGATAGATCGTGATGGACTGGAGGTCTTCCTTGTCGCAGTATCCGAATGCTGAGAGATTTCCTTCAGCAGAAGACACACCACCGCCCATGATCTCGTTCATGAACGAAGTAAGCTCGCTCTCACCCATGTTGAACTTGAATGCTGCGGCAAAGGCATCCTGGTCAACAGTCAAAGCGCTGCCCATGTTCTCGAACGTGCTCTGGAGCGCAGTTGTCATGTTGGACGCAAGTCTTTCAACAACCATTGTCATCGCACTCTCGATACCTACGGCGATCTGGCCGACCATATCGCTTGTCATGTCGGTTACGTTGGACATTACCGTAGCCATGATCTCGTCTGTGTTTACCGAAGTAGATACGACATAAGTGATCATGTTCTTTGCTCTGTCAGTCTCCATGTAGGCCTTGAGCGAAGCCTCAAGCGCGTTGGGATCAGGGAGATTGTTCTCCGTGGCATATTTCGAATATCCCTCAAGAAGCGCCTGGGAGATCTCCTGAGCCTGTTCGGGAGTGATATCGATATTGTTGATGATCTCTCCGAGAATGATATCTGTCTGGGCATCAACGACAGCCTGTCCTCTTTCCGTCTCAAGATATTCCTGGAACAGTTCGGACTGTGCTTCCTGGGTCATTTCGAGCGGATTGATTCCCCTCTCGAGAGCCTTCTCGAAAGCATACTGCGAGAAGTCCGTCATGATGGCCTGGACTGCAGCATTTAATACTGCGCTGTCGATATTCTCGGCACCACTCTCTTTAATGATCTTTATAAGCTGTTCTCTTAAGACTGCGCTGCCCTCAGGTGATGCAATGTATTTCGAAATCGCGTCAGGAAGGTTTGCATAATCCGTGGACGGATCTGCTGAAGCGTAATCAAGATAATCCGTGAAGATCGCAGAAAGGCCCTGTCCCAGAGCGTCTGTGTTGACCTTCAGATCAACGCCGTCCAAAAGGCCTGATATCTGGTCTGAAGAAAGGCCGGGCATCGCACTTCCGAGAGCGCCCGAAAGATCGATTCCGCTCATGTCGCCGAAAGCCTCTTCATCAATGGTTAACTTATCTTCATCAAACTTGAAAGCATCCTGGATCTTATCCTCGTCGATCGAGAAGAGCTTGCTCATGTCGAAATCGGATTCTTCCTCATCGAACCTCTCGCCCGTAAGGACATTGACCTCGCGGTCGGCAAGCTGTGCCTTTACGATATCGGCATTCTCGGCGCTTTCTCTTAATTCTTCAACAAGATTCTCTCCGTAATAGATTCCGGAATCGAGCATCCAGATATCTTCGCCTTCCTTAGGCTGTACGATACCGACGATCTTAAGATCCTGAGACTTGCTCAAAAGATCCTTCATGTACTTATCGTCATTTCTCATGTCGGTATAGATCTTGTTCTTATCATCGTACTTATAGAACTCGTAAGCAGGCACTACCTTGAAGGTCATTCCCATGAAATCTTCGTAATGCCATGTGTAGTATTCCTGGTCCGTAACGACTTCCAGGCCGTTGCTGAAGTCGCGGATCATCTTGTCGAGCTCAGCGGTGTCTCTTAAGCCGAACGCATAAATAATGTAGTCAGTGACTGCGCCGTTCATTGAAAGCACCAGAACGGCCTCCTGTGAGTTCTCAGGCCATCTTCCGGCCTTGATGTCGTATTGGTCGATGTAGAGTGACTCGTTTTCGGGCATCTCGAAAAATACATTCATGCTGTATGCAGAAGAGAATACGCTTCCGGAAGAAAGACCCATCGAAGCGAAATCGTTGTTGGGGTTTACCTGTCTGTACTTGCCCGTGCTCTTCTCGTAGTAGAAGATCTGCGGATCGATACCATAGGAATACTCAACGCCGTTTGTGAGCTCATAGATGTTTGTCGCATCGCTGTCGAAATAGTTCTTGAGCGAGATAAGATCGTTCGTCTGTACGGTCGAGAGGAGCTGTCCTACCGAAGGAACCTCAGTGATCTCACCTTCTGCAGCAGGCTCCCATGTATCCGTGGATACCATCATCATAGACATGAACGATATCGATGAGCGTTCGATCGATAACGGATACTGCGACAGGGTCTGCGCCTCTATCCTGTCGATATATGTGTTAACGCCGTTGGACATGGATAGGATCAGGGCAATGCCGATGATACCGATGGAACCTGCAAACGCGACAAGGACCGTCCTCGTCTTCTTTGTCCAAAGGTTATTGAAGCTCAGAGCAAGAGCCGTAAAGAAGCTCATCGAAGCCTTGCCGAGATTCTTGTGGACGGGTGCGGCTGCATCTGAATTTGTTTCAGGCTCAAAAGGATCAGTGTCACCTGTAATGCGTCCGTCTTTAACTCTGACTATTCTGGTCGCATAATCCTCAGCAAGCTCAGGGTTGTGAGTAACCATGACAACGAGACGGTCTTTTGCGACCTCTTTGAGGAGGTCCATGACCTGTACGCTGGTCTCTGTATCGAGCGCGCCCGTAGGCTCGTCTGCAAGAAGGATCTTGGGGTCGTTTACAAGTGCTCTTGCAATAGCGACTCTCTGCATCTGGCCGCCGGACATCTGGTTTGGCTTCTTATGTGCCTGCTCGCGGAGTCCGACCTTTTCCAAAGCATCAAGCGCTTTCTGCTTGCGTTCTCTTTTCGAGATGCCGGAGATGGTAAGAGCCAGTTCGACATTGGATAAAACAGTCTGATGGGGAATCAGGTTATAGCTCTGGAAAACGAAACCGATCGTGTGGTTTCTGTATGAATCCCAGTCCCTGTCCCTGTAACGCTTTGTGGAAACGCCGTTGATGATGAGGTCACCCGAATCGTAGCGGTCTAAGCCTCCGATAATGTTAAGAAGAGTCGTCTTGCCCGAACCTGAAGGTCCTAAGATCGCAACGAACTCATTGTCCCTGAGATTCAGAGACACTCCGTCCAGAGCCTTCTGAACAAGGCTTCCGGTCTTGTATTCCTTATGTATATCCCTTATTTGAAGCATAGCACCGCAATTCTAACACGCGCGCAGTGAACTTTGTTTATAATCTGTGTGAATTATTGGAGAATTCCGAGTAATTCAGAAGGTTGAACCAAATTCACGCACGCGAAAACCCTTATTCCTTAAATTTCCGTGATGTTTCCGGTTACTGTATGCTTACCGAAGCGTCCCGCCCCTTATTGCGGGAGCTTCGAATAAAGCCATGTTACCTTGCTCGGGAACTTCTCCTTGTTGATCTTTGAGAACTGCTGGAACTGGATCCTTTTGATTCCCTTAAGGAAAGGTCTGATCGCTTCAGCAAGCCCCTTGCATTCCGTCTCGAATGTCTCATCCGGGCAATCCATGATGCAAAGATAAGATCTGTCTTTACGGTTGTTCGCAGGTGTTGATACGAGGAGCAATACCTTAACGATGTCAGCATGCTTTCCGCAATAGGATTTTACTGCGTTCTCGATTACAGCGAACTCAGGTGTGTCAGAAGGGTTGGATACGATGACCTTCTGAATGCCCGGCATATTGGGACCGCCGTTTCCGATGAAGTTATCAAGGTCTCTGTTGCCCGTGCCGCCCAAAGCGATCGAAGCGTTGTCACCTGCGCCTTCGCCGAATCTTTCCTTGAATATCGTTGTGCCTACCATCTTGTCAACAAGTTCCTTGTGGATCGTGATGGTAACAGGTCCGCCCGGATTGACCAGGAATCCCTGATGGTGGCTGTCTCTTGAGATAGCTGCAGTCTGCGCAAAGCTCAGACAGAGGCGCTTATCGGGACCGCCCTGCTTACCGAAACCATTCTTAAGTGCTCTCTGCGCGAGTGCCTGCGATGTAAAAACGGGAAGGTAAGAAGAATTCGGATCCTGCTTTGTGGTGATGCCGACAAAGCCGATGGCGCTCTTGCCGTTCTGTGCCGGAGAGATCTTCGCGATCGTAACGAACTCGGATGTCATGAGTGAATCCATTACCGTACCGAAGAAAACGGGGTCCTTGCCGAACTTGCCGTACTCGCAGAGCATAGCAGTAGTTCTCGGGTTGCCTGCACCGGCCATTCCCTTGCAGGAAGGATCCTTCATATCTTCAATGCCCTTGCCGTCTGTAAGGACAGCAAATCTCTGGACAGCGCTTGAAGCATTCTCGTCCGGATTTTCCGGAAGCGGAATGTCGCCTCTTGTAATCTCGATCTCAGCTCTGTCGTAGGAGATCTCGTCAACGAATTCCCTGTTATCGTTTCTGATCTTCTCGACCTTAACGGTAAACTTGTCGCCTCTTCCCTGATAAAGGAATACTTCCGTGCCAGCCTTGATGGTGCCTCTGACGGTACCGCGGACAACGATATTTCCTTCAGTCTCAGGTTCAGCGCTCAAGGGGATCTCGTCGCAAACAACGAAAAATGTCATGCCCTCAGGAATGCCGTCGCCCTCAAGGATCTTTTTGGCTGCCTGCTTGGACTGCTCTTCAAGGAAGCCTTCCTGCTTAGCCTGTTCCTCCTGGGCCTGCTGTCTTTCCTCAGCCTTGGCGAGCTTTTCCTTCTGCTCCTCCTCACGGGCCTCAAGGATGACCTTCATTTCCTCTGTAACACTGTTACTTTGCTTATTTTCAGAGGGCTTTGCGCCCTTCTCTTCATCTTTCTTTTTCTTGCCGAAAAGTGCCATACTTAATTCCTGCTCCCTCGTAATTATTAATTCCAACAAGGAATTATAGCACATCAGATGTACACTTTCCTTTTTTGCATATCCAGACAGTAAGTAATAGAATAACCCCATGAACATAAAAGAGGCATCTTATGGAATACGACAGACAGGACATATTGGATAAAGCGGCCCAGGCATACGACCACGCTGAAGAAACCATCAGGGCGATGGACCAGGTCTTCCAGAATGTCACCGGCAGCAATTACGATGCCGAGCTTACGCTTGCCCAGTTCGACATGATCCTTCAGGGTGTCCTCCTTAGTGTCGCATGTGCAGACGGGGTTTTCGATCCGGTCGAACAGGATTTCATAAGACAGTTCGCAATGCACGGCGACCTTCTTGAATACATAAAGAACGATGCCGAATTTGAGATCGACCTCACATGGGATCTCATCGCAAGCCTCCCGGAAGATGTATCATCCGCACTGATCCAGGTCCTTCCACAGGTATTGGACGACCAGTGCGAGAGCTTCATATACCCTCTTGCCGCAGTTGATTTCTCATACAGCCAGTACGGCGGCATCCTTACTACACCGGGTGACTTCCTGAAGTCCATCGAAGCTGACATGATCCAGATTGCCGGCCTCCTTGCTTTCGTCGATTCAGACGGCACGGAAGATGAGATCAGCGCTGCTGTCTCCATGATCTACGAGCTTGAAGGAAAGCATTGGAGAGACCTCCTCTCCGGCAGAGCTCTCGGTCCGGGAGAAGAAAAGACCTGATCTTGCGACCAGGTCCTTGTTAAAGTCTATATTGATTTCCCGGAATCAATATCCGAATTCTTCGATCCAGTAGTATCCGTATCCGTCGTCTGTAGTATACAGGGCGGCACCGAAAGACCTGTATCCAGGATTAATAATATTACCGTAGTGACCGGAAGATCCTACCCATGCATAGTGGACTTCTGAAACTGATCTCTGTCCGTATGCGATATTCTCAGCATAAGTATAGTCACTTGCCGTATACCACGGAGAACCGTCCGGTCTCTGGTGGTTGGCATTCTGATCGTTGGTAAGAAGAGGAAGTTCAGCGGCGCGGACTGCTGCTGCTGAGGCAAGTTCATAGTCCCAATAAAGCGGAGGTGCACCGACACTTTCGCGCTCGGCATTAACCAATGTGAGAATCTCTCTTGCCATACCCTCGGGAGCGCTTTCGTTTGCTTCCGCATAAGGGTCGTAAGAACCGGAATCGCCTGATGAACCTGTGTCGTCAGAAGTTGTTCCACCGGAATTTGCTGTATCAGAAGCACCTGATGAAGATGCACTTGCAGCAGCTTCGGCAGATCCTGCGGGAGCATAACCGGTGTTGTCGATGATCTCTTCGTCAGGATTCTCTTCGATGTATTCTTCTCTGGGCTGCAGATAGCTGAGCACATAGTACTCGGCATTCATGTAGATGATCTTATACCATTCGCCGTCAGTGGCTATAACGATTACTCTCTCGCCTGCTTTGAGGTCGATTGAGAGGCCGCTGCTCATGACGTCAGGAAGGCTGAAAGCCTTTGTGTCCATGGTAACTACGTATTCTATGTTGCCTGAAACAGGAGTGAAGAATCTAACTGCCTGCGAGTCTTCGGCCTCCTTATGACGTTCTTCCCAGTCCTCGGGAGCATCTGCAGGAATTATCCAGGCGCTCTTAACGTAATATCTCTGACCGCCGTATGAGATAGCAGCCCATCCGTCTCTGGAGAAACCGAGAACCTCAAAAGACGCTTCTTCCATAAGAGAAGGTCTGTCCTCGTCTGTCTCCTTCGGATCAGCATAAAGCTTGAGTCTGCCTTCCTTGGACTTGTAGTAGTTCTCTCCGGGTGTGGTGGCAGTAAAGATACGGATATCGTCGTGCTCGTTGATGATCTCTTCGACAGGCTCTTCTTCAGGTTCAGTCACTTCTGTCTCTTCAGCCGTCTCTTCAGGATTTGTGGTCTCTCTGATGGCAACTTCGATAAGAACCGTTCCGTCACTTGCTTCAAGCGTGGTCTCGCCGGCGCCCGAAGCTCTTGCTCCGTTCAGATATCCCGTGATCTTAAATGCTACGAAAGCCAATATGCACAATAAGACAACTACGATTCCCGCAATGAGGAACTCGTACCTCGTCTTAATATCGCGTTCTCTATTCTTTTCGGTCATAACACTTCTTTGGGCTTCCTTCCAGGCCCGGACCCGAGCCTGCCCTTCCGAAGAATGCCCTTTACCTCATAATAAATAATAAATCTGTAGTCATTTGATTTCAAGTTACAGAGTTTTGACATGGGGACAAAATGCCTGTTTTGACCACGTTTCAAGCAAGATGACCGATATCGTGTTATACTTTTTTTACATTTGTTTATCAGGAGGGACTCGTAATGGATAAGAAGAAGAGGGTTCTTATCATCGGCGGATCAGCCGGAGCAGCCGCACTTGTAGCATTGATCGTTGTTACCATCGTTCTTGCTAACAGACCCAGCGCTCTTATCGTAAGAGGTCTTGTCAACACGATCTCTGATGCGAAGAAGATCGAGGTTTTCGATGTTGCTGACGATGTTGCAAACGGCGGATCTATTGCAGTGTCGGCAAATCTCGATAAGTTTGCCAATGACGACGTTACCGTTGAAGCCAAGCTCTACACCGATCTGGACAGCTTAAAGGGCGGATATGAGATGACGGTTGCCGAAGATGACGAAAAGGTGCTCCAGGCAAGAGTCCTTTACAGCGAAGACAAATTCGCTTTCACCTGCCCCGAGCTCGTTGACGGAGCTTACGGCGTGAATTATAAGAATCTCGAGAAGAACCTCCCGGGTTCCATTTTCGATCCTGATGAAGAGACTGATTATTCACTTTCCGAAGAACAGTTCGATTATTTCCTGAGCCTTAAAGATACAGTCAAGAACAACAAGAATCTTGAGCGTGACATTGACAACATGAGTTCCAAATACAGAAAGCTCATCGTTGAGAAGCTCGTTAAGTACGCTGAGGTCGGCAGATCTTCCAAGACGATCACAGTAGGCGGTGAGAAGATCCCCTGCACAGTGATCTCACTTTCGATCGACCAGGATGCGCTCGCGCTCGCTGTCACGGATGTTGTTGAATATGCATTGGAAGACAAGGATCTTGAGAAACTCATAAACCGTGTCGCAGCAAACGGCTCTTATAACGAAGAACCCGATGAGATCATCGACGAGTTTTACGACAGCCTCGATGAGATCCTGGATAACATCGACACACTTAGTGCAGAAGACATCGATATCACTCTGGATTTCTATATCACAAGCTCTGGCAGAAGGATCGCCCAGGTCGATGCTGAATTCGAGATCAATAATGAAGAGACAGATATCTCCATCGTTCTCGGTAAGAATGTCTCAACCTCAAAAGAGATGAGCATTACTGCTAAGAACAAGTCCTACAATGAGACTTACTCCATCGTTTATACCGTAAAGGAAAACAGCTCCAAGCTTTATGAGTCTGAGATCGAGATCTCCCATAAAAGAGACTCCAGCAGCCGCAGCAAAGATGACAAGCAGACTATCAGCATTGAATGGGACAAGAAGACCTCTGATTTCGAGCTCGAGTATAAGGATAAATGGGACGATAAGTACTCCATTAAGGGTACTCTTACACAGAAGGGTGACAAGTATATCTTCGTTCTTACGAACATCAAATCCAGAGGAAATGCCATTCCGAGCATTAAGTCTCTTGAGCTGACGGTAACTATCGACAGAAAGGATCCGGCACCTTCTGTACCGGGCGGTTTCACGGATATCACGAGAATGGAAAACCGCGAATTCAAGCATCTCGTCGAGGACATTTCAGACGGTGTACAAGACCTCTGGGATGAGTATTTCGACTAAATTCTCAATTAATAAATATTTTAATTGACTAAAAGCCCTGCCCTTTAATTCGGTAGGGCTTTGTTTTATACTTTAAAGGCTTATGTTCGGATTTTTCTGAACAGAATCCAAGTCAAAAGAGGTGTGCACATGAAGAAAGTTCTGGTATGCAAGGAAAGCCTGCCTGCCGAGACACGTGTTGCTCTTATCCCGGATGACATCAAGAAGCTCACAGGTATGGGCTTTGAGTTCACGGTTGTAAGCGGAGCAGGTCTCAAGAGCGGCTTTGAAGATGCGGATTACGAACAGGCCGGCGCCAAGATCGTTAAGAAAGAAAAAGACGGTCTCAAGGACGCTGAGATTGTTGTCAGAATCCTCAAGCCTGATTCCGCTGACGGAATGAATCCCGATACGGTTCACATCAGCTTCCTCGATCCCTTCAACGAGAAGGATCTCCTTCACGGATTTGCCAAGAACAATGTTCAGGCAGTATCTCTGGAGATGATCCCCAGAA
>X410_Impala__coassemble_137_pt1 | contig 15449 bp, 13 predicted proteins | sample X410_Impala__metabat2_low_PE_001 | metagenome-assembled genome bin X410_Impala | reverse complement strand
TCCTGGGATTACTCATTGCGCTCTTCGTTGCAGGTGTTTGTTATTTCATTTACGCATTTAATAAACAGACAATTGATAACAAGTTTAACGAGATGTTCGGCATGCCCCCTCCGGAGACTTTTGATACTACACCCGACGGCAGCATCATCATGGGAGATGACCCGATGCACTTCCCTACCGACACTCCCACGCCGGTCCCGGCAACACCCACGCCATCACCGACACCGGTTCCGCTCGCAGATGACCATCCTGATCTTACGGGTCTGGTAATCGTAATCGATCCCGGACACCAGCAGGAAGCAGATACCGAACTTGAGGAATCCATACCCGGAACAACAGCTGAAAAGGAACGCGCCACATCCGGTGCAGTCGGCATTAACAGTGGTGTTAAAGAATACGAGCTGACACTCGAATATGCGAATGTTCTTAAGGAATATCTTGAAGGCTGCGGCGCAGAAGTAATCCTTACAAGGACCGAAAATGATGTCGACATCTCAAATATCGAGAGAGCGCAGATTGCGATAGACAATAATGCTGATTATTTCATCAGGATCCATGCAGACAACGCACCTGACAGTGAGATAAGCGGTGTCAAAGTTTATGTTCCTTCAACGGGAAGTTATTCTTCGAGCATTGCTTCGACCGGAGAAGATCTTGCAGATGCTGTAGCTGAAGCCATCGGTCTTCCCTCTCTCGGATCCGTTCAGTCCAACATGTACACAGGACTTAATCATGCTGATTCTATTAAGTCTTATCAGCTCGTAGTCGGTTATCTTTCGAACAGTGATGATGATTCTGTCCTGAACCTTGATGACACTCCTTATAAGGTCGCTGTAGCCGTTTCAGAATTCCTTGGCGAGTAATTGTTAACATTACTGTTTTCGAGATTGAAAATACAAAAAGTTTGATATATTAGATTTATCGAGGCAAACAATATTTTCGAGGAGGTAAGTTTATTATGACGGACTTTGATTCCTTCAACATGAAGGATATGGCTAAGCTCAAGAATGTCAACGAGGCAGATGCTCTTCTTAATGACATGAAAGGCGGCAATGACGGCGAGATCAAGAACGAATACCAGGCTCTCAAGGAAGTTGAAGAACTCAAGAAAATGGTTGAAAAACAGTCTTGTCTCCTTCACGCATTATGGCTCATGTTAAAAGAAAAGGGCGCTACAAATGAAGAGTTCGACAAAGCATTAACTGAGGCATCTCTTCTCGCTAACAGAAAAGATTATAAAAACGTCAAGACATGCCCTAATTGCGGCAAGGGTCTCCAGAAGATGGAAAATAAGCTCTTTACTTCAAAGTGCTACTACTGCGGACTCGAGGTAATAAATAATCCTTACAAGAAATACGACGATCTTGATCCTTACAAGACAAGTTATGCGGCTACCGAAGAAGCGCCTGCTCCCTACATTTCCGATGATGAGGCAGATGCTCAGGAACTTAAAGAAAGTCAGGATATCATCAGCCAGAGCTTTGAGCCCTATGATGTATCAAAGGATTTGAACTTCGACGAAGAGACTTGATTTTAACTGCACAGTCTGTATAATCACGCGTAAGCTTTATTGCTTCGGTCACATGTTGTCGTGACCGGAGCAATTTATTTCAGATCTGGGGATGCACTGGTTTCGACGGGGCTTCTGAGGTCGGGAAAGCGGGTAGAGGATCCTCGTTGGCCTCTTTAATAAACGAGGAATTGCAAGTAATTGCAGACAACACAGAGCTCGTAGCAGCCTAAGGCTACCGTCCTTCCGCCTATCTTCTCGCGGGAGTGTACGTACACCGAAGACCTCGCCTGAGAGAGGTTAAGCAGGCAGTCCTGCCGGTTAAGCTTTGCGCCGGATAGCGACTTTAATCTTCATGAAGCTACAGGAACCGCAATCTGTCAGCAGATGACGCGGGAATTGGAATAATCCAACTACTGACTGCACCCGGAGATTGTCCCGGAGGAAGAGGTTTCGGACAGGAGTTCGATTCTCCTCATCTCCACCAAACAGCTTGCGGCCATCGTAAGGAAGTCAATAAACTCAAGGCTTTCAAGCCTTAGAAAAAGTCAAAAAAGCATAGCTTACGACAAACTTACGACAATTTGTTTAAAACAAAAGGAGGCCCAATAAAAACGACTGGAGGAATCCAGTCGTTTTTTATTTGAAAACTAATTACATTTCGTTTGACTAATTCATGTTATTCGATTTCACAAAAAGTACAATCATCATTACGAAAACCGTGCTTTTTCTAGGTTTAATCATTAGATTACTGCGGTATCGGTGGTGGAAACAATCCAGATAATTCTGCTTGGTTTCCCGCCCTTTGCCATTCAAGCATACCTTGCTTCCATACCAATGAATCAGGTGTTAATGACCCTGATACCATCATCGTTTTAAGCGTATTCAGTTCAAAAGGTCCTTTCTGCTGTCCATCCTGAACCACAAAAAATGAAACACTTGGAATAGGAGGTGGTGTCTGACCATTAATTGGTGTTGATGCATTCATTGATGTGTTCATCGCTCCAGCTATATTTTGTCCAACAACACTTCCCACTGCCATACTCGTCATCATTGCCGCTGGATTAAAACCGGCAACACCACCTGAACCGCCACCAAGATCAACACTTCCGGCGCCGTTCGCACCCATCTGTCCTAGTGCTTTAGCACCTTCAACGCCAACTTCCGCCTGCTTCTCAATCTGGAAAGCACCAAGGTTATTAGATTGAGTTGATTTGTGAAGAGCATATTGGTTTTCTTCTAAAGCTATTTCGCGTTCACGAACACTTAAGTTTTGAGCATCATGCATCTCTTTAATGTCGATTTCCGCTCTAGCTTTAGTCTTAGCTGTGGTTATGTCGCGAGTTATAGACAATAACTGTTGATATCCTTCACTACTCTTGTCAATATCCAATACCGGTATGTCTACCCCAGTAACAAGAACTCCAAAATCATCATATAATCTCTTTTTGATTCTTACTTCAGCAGAATCATTAATATCTCGTATCTTTCTTTCAAGAGATATTACAGGAACATCATAATCAGCTGGTGCATTTGCAACACTCTCTTTAATATAACTCGCAACTGCATCGATTACCTGTTTCTGAAAAGCTTCTATTGTAAATTCTTCAAGTCTATGAAGCTTAATAAACTCCTTATAATCTGTTATTTGAAAACTAACTGTACCACGAACAGCAATTGGGACTGCATATTCTGGATAAGCAGAATCAAATACATCAAAATAAGGAACTGCAAACTTAAACTGAATAATCTTTGCAAGATTAATAAAGTATACTTCTGCTTGAAATGGAGTATCAGAACCATATGCTAATCCAACCAAGCTTGCCAAAACAGGGAAGTTTGCAGTTTTAATTATCTGATCAAATGGTCCTTCAATAAAATCTTGAAAAGTTCCATCTTTCTGCTTATAAACGAATACGGCTACAGAACCATCTTTAACTCTTAGTGATGATCCAAATCGAATTGCATTCTCGCGTTGGCTTTCTCCGCTATCTGTTCCCTTAGGATGCCATTTCCAAATCAAGTAATCAGGTTCATCACAGCGGATGACATCCATTAATCCTTCACCAGAAGCTTTCTTGTTGAAAATGCCCATAGCTATTTTTCCTCCGCTTTCTTCTGTTCAATTAGTACAATTAACTCTTCTCTCTGTTCATCCCAATCCTCTGCTTTCTTATGAGATAAACTTGAATCAAAATGAAGTGTATTTGCTTTAAATAATGCTGCGTCATAGTCACCATTTGCTATATCCACTTGTATTTCAGCAACAACATCATTTAATTTCTGATCCATTTTTTCTATTTTCTTATTTTCAATATGAATCATACCAAATATTAAAGCCATTATTGCAATATACGCAGCAATACAGCCTAACAAAACATATTTTTTCTTAGCGTTATTCTTCTTAATTGCATGCATTTTAGCATCATATATAGACTGTATTTTGACAAAATCCGGATCTGTTCCAAATGTCAGTTTTGCCTTATTATAGGCTTGTTCTGTTTTTGCTTTCCAAGCAGCAGAAATATTTTTCTCAATTTCAGATTTATTTGCATCTTGAGCAGAATCATCAATATTCGACGCTGCCAGTATCATAAACTCAAATACATCTTCCTTCGTATTTGGGACTGTGAAACTTCTTATCAAATTGAGTTTTTGCTCATCTGTAGTATCTCTTCTCTTAATACCTATGGCATCAGTAAACTGCTGTGCAACGCCAGTTAACGTTGTTTTACTGGTTCTTCTAGACTCTATCTCTTGTAGTTGTCTTTCGAATTCCTTTACCGCTGAAGAAGCCTTAGCATCACGGAATTCAAAACCGCATGAAGGACAATGAGCTGTAAATGCACCTATCATTTCGCCACAATTAGGGCACTTGTGAATAGTACCTTCATATGTCGTAACCTTGCGTGCGAGAATGCAATTCCTGCAAATAGTGAACCCAGAAGCATTGCTTCAGCGGCTTTGCGGTCTTTCCGGTCTTCGACATAAGCTTTTATGTTAACTCCGATGAGCTCCAATGCCTGAAGCGACATCATTTCCGAGAACGGAGATGCAGCAAGCGAGATATAAGATTCCAGTGCATGCACCATAGCATCCACGCCACAGTAGGCTGCGGTTTTCATTGGTACTGTCGTTATAAGTTCAGGATCAAGAATTACGTATTCAGGAAGAAGATATGTGCTTCCTACGGTGAGCTTATAATCTCTTGAATGATCGGTTATTACCGAGAATGACGTTACCTCTGAACCGGTACCCGCTGTTGTCGGAATCGCAAGCATTGGAACTACGGGACCGGGAACCTTACCAACACCCTCATAGTCAGTTATCTTCTCGCCGTATGTTCCCAATACTGCAACTGCCTTAGCCACATCAAGAGGAGAACCTCCTCCGAAAGCGACGATCATTTGAGCTCCGCTTTCCTTAAACTTTTCAGCTGCCTTCTCTACAGTGTCTGTCGACGGATTCCCCTCAGTCTCCGTGAAAGACTCACTGTCTATACCAGCCTGTTTCAGTTTTTCTGCGCAGAGATCAACATAACCGGCTTTCTTAAGATGGGGACCTGATACGATGAAAGCCTTTTTCGCATCAATCTTGGATGCGACATCAGACAGATCGTTCATGCTCCCCCATCCGAAATATACATTTTGAGGAATCGAAAAAGAAAAATGCTTCATAGAGCAATCCCCCCTTAGCCAAGAGCCTCCACGGAAGCCTTGATTATCTCGTAAGCCTTATCACAGTCTTCTTCTGTAATGATGAGCGGAGGTACCATACGGATGACATGGCCGCCGATCGCTGTAATAAGAAGATGTCTGTGGAGGCATTCATGTTTAACGTCTACTGCATTGATGGAATCGTCAAATTCAACACCTACGAGCAGTCCCTGACCTCTTACTTCCTTTACGTGAGGAATAGTCTTGAGCTTATCCATGAAGTAAGCGCCCATCTTTGCTGCATAAGCTCCGTCTGCCTTAACTACGATGCAGTTATCTCTGTAGTAGTAAGGTGTTGTGAATGCGTAAGACATTTCTCTTTCTGCCGTACGGCCCATGCCTGCGATGATGCAGTCGTAATCACCTGAGTCTAATGAGATACCGATGGAAGACCACTCTACCTTATGGATCTCAACTTCCATACCTAACTGGTCTGCAATCATCTGAGATACCGCTACGTCATATCCGTAAGCATAGAATGCTGAATCGTAGATCTTAACTGCCTTGCTGCCGTCAGGTGTTGTAGCCTCATCCTGTGTCCAGTTAAAAGGTGCATATGCACATTCCATTCCGACTCTGAGAACTTCTTTTGTACCAGTAGTCTCAGCCTCAGCTGCAGTTGTGCCGGCAGTTCCTGCACTGCATCCGCTCATAAGAAACATTCCCATTGATGCTACGAGCGCTGTTGCCATCACACTCTTTCCGAATTCTTTTCTCTGTTTCATTGTTACTCCTCCTTGTCACAATAAAATGCCTTTCGATTAAGAAAGACCCCCTCGAAACTATCGTTTCTATGTGCCTTTTCTTGTGACGAATTTTAGAAAAGTAACCGTGTGTTTACAACGTGCGAACTGCACACTCTAGACTACACACTTTGCATAGTGCAAAATCACAAAAACATCAGTCTTTTAACGAGAATGCAGTTAAGCAGATCAAGGTATTCCACGTAGTCGGAAATCTCTATTTCAAGCAGTTCTTCGATCTTTTTCAGACGGTTGATAAGAGAGTTTCATCAAATAATGATTTTGGGTTAGGATGGTTTCAGATGCCCTTCTTCGCTGTATCCGCAGCGTTTTTCTTGCCGAAAAACAGTTTCCCGACAAGACTGATGACAGGTCCCAAAAATACAGCCATAAGTATTATGCCTACAACGGGTATTCCGCCTGCCAGCGTACCGATAAGGATAGCCGAGAAATCCCATGCCATACGTATAAGCATCTTGGGGAACTTCGGAAACTTTGCTGATACCTTCTCGGTGATGATCTTTGGAAGCGCATCATAAGGCGCCACGCCCATATCTGAGTTGATGTATACTGCGGCACTGATGATAAAAAGCAGAAGAGCAACCAGAAAGATAGTCCATTTTGAAACAGTATCAGTAAAATAGTGCGCAGGTATGATCTTGCCCCATAGCCAGTCGAAAAAGTCGACGTAATACCCTACCAGCACCATATTGAAGATCGTTCCAAAGCCAAGGCTGGATCTGTCCCAAAACAGGACAATGACCAGCATGACGGCATTGATTATGAGCTGCCAGTTGCCAAACGATAAGCCTATCCGGAGTGAGATCGCCTTATTCATAAAAGAACAGGGATCTGTTCCAAGACCGCAAAGCATCAGAAATGACAGGAAAAATCCCATCCCGAACACTGCAAGAAAACAAACTACAATGCGTTTTATGTCTAATTTAAACTTCATACCGATCCGTCCTTCAAAAAAGCAATTATAACACCTAATGTCGTATTTATTACCGATTTGTGAATTTACTTTGATTATCAAAGCTTTACCTCACATTTGCCCCAAAGTCTCATATTTTGCAAATTTGAATGGCGATAATATGATGCCAGGAGAACCGGTCGGTTTATCTGAAGATATTTCGTTATGTTCTGCTAAAAAGAGGTAAATAAAATGAATTACAAGATATATAACAACAATTCAGAAGAATGGGTACTGCTTATCCACGGTTTAGGCGGAAGCATCAACACATGGAAGTATCAGATCAATGATCTTAAAGAATACAATGTTATTGCTGTAGATCTCGAAGGCCACGGCGGTTCTGAATTTGAGAAGCGCACACGTCTTTTGACAAGATCCGCATCAGAGATCAACGAAGTTCTTGAAAACGAGAATATCCATCAGGTCCATGTTGTATCTCTTTCACTCGGAACACTTGTAGCAATGGAATTTGCTTACCTTTACAAGGAAAAAGTTAAGTCCATTGTACTTGCCGGCTTCGTTCTCAACATGAACTTCGGTTTCAAGTCACTTCTGGCATTCGTGGAAGGATGCAAGTACATCGTACCTAAGAAGTTCTTCTATCCCCTCTTTGCCAATATCATGATGCCCAAAAAGAACCATAAGAAGTCCAGGGACATCTTCGTAAGAGAATCCGTAAAGATGAAGTCTGTTGCATTCAGAATGTGGCTTTCCGAGCTCTTCAGAACACAGTTCAGACTGAAGGAATACCTGACAACCATCAAGGAAAATCATCTTCCCGTCATGTTCATTTCAGGAAGAGAGGATTACTTCTTCGTTAACAGCGTAAAGAGAACACAGAAGATGATCAGCGACGCTTCTTTGTACTTCATCGAAAAGTGCGGCCATGTATGCAGCATCGAAAAGTACAACGAATTCAATAATCTTCTTGTATCTTTCCTTCACGGCGTAAAGCCTGTCTGCGCCTGATCTTACTTCCTCGCGAGTTCAAGATCCATCGTATCGCTTATGATGATCTTACCGCCATGACGGTTGATCGCAGCAGCGATCTTAGAGAAGAATTCATTTCTTATAGTCTCTTCGATGGCAATGTGATCTGAGTAGGTTCCGAGAAGCTGGATATATTCGTCTGCAGTAAATACTCTTTCACGGTAGAACAATTTATATGTGATATCCGTAAACCCGTATTTTGCAGGGATCTGTGAGATCTCCTTTGCCTTCTCTTCAGTGAACCACTTCTTTGTACCTGACTTGATATCGTATGCCTTGTTGTAATACTCTTCATAAAGCGCATCGATCTCAGCAGCGAGTTCCGGAGCGTTCTGACTGTTACGCGGGCGGTTAGCAAATCTTGCAAATGCTCCGCCGGGCTTTAATGCGGAATAAACCTTAGGATACCCGATCTCTTCAGGGACCCAGTGAAAAGCAGTTGCAGAGAAGACAAGATCGTAAGCATCATCTTCCAGATCAACATCTTCGAACTTTCCCGTGATTACCTTAAAGCCTTTATAGCCGCCGAACTTCTCCATAAGGATTCTCGAGAAGTTCTCACCATATTCAACTGAAGTAAGCTCGCAGCCGGTCTTGAGCACGGGCAGCGTAGCCTGACCGCTTCCGCTTCCTACTTCAACAACGCGGCTTCCCTCACCGATCTTTACGTATTCGAAAATTGCCTGAAACAACTCATCGGCATAACCGGGACGCATCTTATCGTACTTGGATGCTTCTGTATCAAATGTAGTGCCCAGCTCTTTCCTGTTATCCATATTCCGCCCCCATTTAACTTATCTGAACAGATATTGTTGGCTTATCTCCTCTTGAACCTGCTCCGTTTACGATTATAAGCCGGTAATCAGCATGTTCTAATTCTACCTGGTTACTGTACATTTTGATAACGCCCGATGAGACCTTATCGTTTAAGATCACTTCTCCGCTTGTTTTCTCGATCCTTACGCTGTAATCACCTTCAGCATTTGCAATGACAACGGCAACAGTATATACTCCTTCTTCCGCAGTGCCGAACTCTATAGGCTCTGCTTCTGTGTTCTCCGCATCAACAATGTAGCTCATGTTGCAATTAACAAGATAATTCTGACTAAGTCTGTTTGATATAGTAACGGCAAATCCTCCTATAAGCATGATCACAGATGCTATGGCAGCAAAAAGGAATCTGATCTTCTTATGTGATTCCGGATTAAGAAGCATAAGTCCTATAACGATAAAGAACGGTGCCGCAAAACCCATGAGGAGATAAGTTCCAAGTGCAACCTTCATGGTATCGGCCGTTAACGTGGCTGCAGCTGAATTACCGCTGTTTACACTGGCAACGTAAGATAAAGATGTAGCCACTAAGTTAATGAGGAAATGCATGAGTGAGGATAACACCATGTTGTTCTTCTTAACGACAATGTAAGACAGGCATGCACCCATTATTGAAGTGTTAACAAATCTTAAAACTGACAGATGGAAGATACCGAAGAACAGTCCCATGATGAGTACAATGATCCAGTCCTTTTTGATCGTTCTGAAGTTTGCTATTATGGCTCCTCTTTGTATGGCTTCCTCGCAGATAGCAGGTGTTACCGCCATTGCAAAGATCGTAAGAAGATATCCTGAGCTGCCGCTGTTAAATTCGCTTATTGCCTGCACATCTCCTGCTTCAAGAGATGAGGGGATCAGTATGCCTACAATGGCAATGCTGACAAATCCTATCAGGACACCGCCGCCGGCAAGGAAAAGCGAACCGAAGAAGTCTCTTGCTTTGAACTTCTTTACCGGGAACATCTCCTTTAAAGGTATCCTGAAGATTACTGCGTACAATATCGCTATAACCAAGAACATTGCTTCCGTTGCGATCAGTCCGTAGATCCTCCATGCTGTCTGCATCGGAGAACCGATGAATACGAACAATACCATAACAACTGCGAAAAGGACGAATCCCATCCACGGTTTAAGTTTCTGCTGATTAGTTACCTGCTGCATAAAATTATCCCCCTAAATCCAACAACTATATTTCATAGATATTTACGCAAACACAATTTTCACTTATTTAGATTTTATTTTCAAGCGTGTCTGTATGTGGTATCCATTTGATTTTCTTAATCTTTCGGGTTAAAATGCCCTCCTGCCGTTAATTTTATGGGGAATTAATATATAATTCGCAACATGGGAAATGTAAAAGACACATCATTTAGAAAAAAGCTGATATCTCTGATATTACCGATGACTCTGCAAAACCTTGTTTTTGCGCTCGTACCGATATCAGATGCCGTTATGCTGCTCTTCCTTTCACCGGAAGCCATGACGTCTGTCTCGCTTGCCTCACAGGTTCCTTTCGTGTTATCTCTTTTCATTTATTCGATAACTGCAGGAGGATCTATCCTTGCTGCACAATATTGGGGCAAAGGCGATACTGAATCGATCGAGAAGATATTCGGATACATGTTCACGCTTTCACTGCCGATAATGATCATCTTCTTCTCATGCACGATGATAATACCTGAAGGTGTTATAGGAGTATTCACTGATAAAGAAGTCTTTATTACAGGCGCCATTCCTTATCTGAGATGCGCTTCCTTTTCATATGTATTCATGACTCTTGCCATGATCTATGAGACACTCCTGAAGAATGTCGGATTCGTAAAGCAGTGTACGATCGCAAGTATCGTTATCGTATTTCTCAACATATTCTTAAATGCAGTATTCATCTTCGGCCTTTTTGGCGCGCCTGAGCTGGGTATATCCGGTGCTGCTCTCGCAACATCGATATCCAACGGCACAGGCTTTATCATCTGTCTGATATTCAATCTCAAACTGACCAAATTCAGATTGAGATTCAAAAACATTTTCCGTGTGGATCTTGATCTCAGGAAGAGGTTTTCAAAGTACACCCTTCCCTACACTTTGAACCAGCTTCTCTGGGGCTTCGGCTTTGCAATGATCACCGTGATCTTAGGTCATCTCGAAGAAGATGTTGCCATGGCAAACAGCATAGCTACGAACGTAAAAGATCTTGTATCATGCCTTTGCTATGCAATCGCAAGCGGAAGCGTCATCGTTATCGGCAATGAGCTTGGTGCCAACAGGCTTGATAAGGCCAAACTCTATGGAGATAAACTTTTCAAGATCGGTATCATATCGGGAATCATCCTCGGCATTGTCGCTGCAGCCTCTTCTCCTCTGGTCATCAAGTTCGTGAACTTATCGGAAAAAGCCGAGCATTACCTTTTGATAATGCTCCTGATGTGCAGCTACTATATTCTCGGAAGGTCCATTAATTCGATCCTCATTGGCGGAATCTTCTCGGCAGGCGGAGATACCAAGTTTGGTTTTATCTGCGATACACTGACGATGTGGGCTTTTATAGTACCTCTCGGATACATTGCCGCATTCAAATTAGACTTGCCGCCGATGGTCATTTACTTCATATTGAATCTCGATGAGATAATTAAAATTCCGGCAGTTATAATTCACTACCGGAAGTATAAGTGGGTTAAAAACATTATCGACGAAAAAGTCTGATTTATCTTGCGTAGTCAGTATTCTCGAATGACTCGTAAAGAGTTATGATCTCCATCTTGAGAGATATAAATATGCGTCCGAGATGCGGGTCAAAGTGATGACCAAGTTCCTGTCTGATGATCTCGAAAGCTTCATCATAAGACATAGGTTCCTTATAATAACGGCGGCTTGCAAGGGCATCGAAAACATCAGCCAGAGCCATTATTCTTGCTTCAAACGGGATGTTCTCACCTCTTAATCTGTCAGGGTATCCAGTGCCGTTATACTTCTCGTGGTGATAGTGGGCAACATTGGTAGCGACGCTGACGAACTCCTTGTCATCAACGTCTTCAAGCACCTTATTCATGATCTTAGCACCGTTTTCAGCGTGCTTTTTCATCTGCTCATACTCATCATCCGTAAGTCCGGAAGGCTTTCTCAGGATGGCATCGTCTACAGTTATCTTACCAAGGTCATGCAAAGGAGCGGCGTTGATTACTGCATCCCAGTAACTCTCACTCATGTTGTAGTCATCGAGAGTACGGAGATGGTTTACAAAGAGAGCAACGCACTCGGATGTTCTGTTGATGTGACCGCCTGTTGAGTTGTCTCGGGATTCGATCATGGCCGCCATTCCGAGGATGGTAGACATCTGCATCGACTTAGCCCTCTTAGCCTGCTTCTCGGCCTCACGCTTAAGTGACTCGCCCTTCCAGCTCATGGTCTCGATCATGTTGTGCTGTTCTGTAACATCGGTAAGCTCAACAAGATATCCGGATACGTGGTTTTCAAGTCCGAAATGAATGAAACTCATCTCGCACTCAAGGAATCTTCGTTCCGTAGGGCTCTTGTCGTTGATAGTAATAGCTCTGGTGAACTTGCCCTGGACCTGCTTCTTTTCTGCTGATTCCTTGGCGTTGGTAGCAACCCACTTGAGGAGATCCTTTAACGCATAGTCCTTGGCAATGATCTTGGAGTCGATCCTTACATTCTTGATCTCAGGGAAAAACTTCTCTGATACTGAGTTGCTTCCTACAAATCTGAACTGCTTGTCGAAAGCAAGATAGCCGAATGTACTGAGTTCATCGATCTTCTCCTGGACGCTGAGGTTAACGTTGTAGATCGTTGATCTTGCAACAACGTAGTCGAGCATCAGAGTGCAGATAAGATAGAAGAACGGGATAAGATCATACTTAATGTCAAAGATGCGTCTTGCAAGATATACGATTACAACACCGAACAAAGAGCCGGCATATGTCATCATAAGTCTGAAAGAGGCGGTTCTCTTGCCGAGATATGTAAGGATGGTAAAGAAAGCCGCAAGACCTACCTCTACTGCCAGAATAATGTATCTGATGTAATAGATGGATCCGGGTTCCTTAATGAGCATTGAAGGATCACCGGGCACGAACATAACAGTTGAATAGAACAATGGGATCCTGTCCGTAAGCAGCGTGGAAATAAACACTGTGATATTGAGTAAGAGGATTACTACCGAGAACCAGGTAGGAACTTTGGAATCTGAATAGTCGATCAGGATATAGACGATAAGGAGCGGAAGGAAAACACCGCCGACATAGCAAAGGGCATTAGCAAGAACCGCTTCCTGAAGGTTCCTTGAGCATGACAGGATAAAATATCCTGCATTACTCATCATGATACAAACGGATATAAGTATTTCAAGCGTATTAGCACCTCGTCTCGAGAAGAGAACGAGCGCCATAGTTGACATCATACTAAGCAGCATTACTACTGCCAGAACAATCGAATAAATACCCATGCTTACCCTAACAATTAATTGTAAAATGCACTTTACCAAGATTATTTTACCGCACATAGCCCGCAAAGTGTTATTATTTTTTTAATAAGAGGTAAATAGCTGTTATATTTTGTTAAGTAAAAGGATGGGGTCCCTAATGCTCAAAGACGATGTCTTAAAGCTTATTTCGAGAGAAAAAAGCTATATCTCCGGTGAGACAATAAGCCACAAACTCGGAGTGTCCCGTGCTGCGGTTAATACTGCCGTCAAAACATTAAGAGAAGAAGGCTACGGGATTGAATCATCCACGAAAAAGGGCTACCTTCTCATAAGCAGTCCGGATATCCTGTCCAAAGGATCGGTCTCCGTATACCTTCCCGATAACAGATCAGGCGACCTTCTGGTTTTCGATTCCGTGGATTCTACAAATAACGTCCTTAAAGACCTGGCCTCAAAAGGAGCCGTATCAGGCACAGTAGTCATCGCCGACCAGCAGACAGGCGGCAAAGGAAGACGCGGCAGGAGCTTTGCCTCTCCTTCGGGTGCAGGAATATATCTCTCCTACCTTTTCAAGCCTGATTCGGGGTTCGATAAGATATCAGACCTTACCAGCTGGACTGCCGTTGCCGTCTCTGACGCGATTACAAGTGCCTACGGGCTCGATTCACAGATCAAATGGGTAAACGATCTTCTGATGAACAGGAAGAAGATCTGCGGCATTCTGACGGAGGTTACGGTCGAGGGCGAGAGCGGATTCATTGACACATGCATAATCGGCATCGGCGTTAACGTTAACGAAGATAACTTCCCGCCTGAGATATCTGAGATTGCCACTTCCATATCAATGGAGAACGGCGGAAAGAAATTCGTCCGCGCAGAACTTGCCTCAGAGATAATAAGATCAATGGACAAGCTTGCAGCCAACTGGCCCGAAGATCCCTATTACATTGAAAGATACCGCGAGCTCAACATCACTACCGGAAGTAAGATCACTGCTTTCCCCCAGATGACCGAGAACGGTCAGGGCCGGACAGGCAAAGCCATCGCCATCAATGACGACTTCTCACTTAAGGTCGAATTCGATGACGGATCAATAGAGAACCTCAGAAGCGGAGAAGTCAGTGTAAGAGGCCTTTACGGTTACACCTGATCAGACACAGATATAGTCTTTGATCCTGTTGAACTTTGAATCACCTATTCCTGTAACGTTCTTTATGTCCTCAATGGCCGAGAACGGTGTTGTATTTCTGTAATCGATAATGGCCTGGGCCGTCACCTCCCCAATCCCCGGAAGGCTCTTGAGCTCATCTAAAGCCGCCGTGTTGATGTTGACCATAAGCGTGCTTCCTCCCGGTTCAGAACTGCCACCGGAAGAATTGCCCCATACATAGACACCATCCTGCCTGATGATGTCCCCTCCCGTAAATCCGTTTTTAATCTCATCTTCTGACGGAATATAGATAGACATGTTTCCCGTAATCTGATAAACGAGGTTGATATTGTTTACTGAAGCCTTCTCCGTAAGTCCGCCTGCATCTTCGATAATGTCATTAAGCATCGCACCCTGAGGTGCTTCATAGATGCCCGGATTTCTTACTTCTCCGCAAATATAAACACTGATGAGCCGGACCGTCTCAACAGTTTCAGGTGCTGTATCCTGTACTATGACCTGAATTCCTGTTTCCTGATAAAGATCATCCGGCGCAGTGTTCTCAGTAACAGAAGCTGTCTTTCCGCTCTTAAAACCCTGAAGAGTAATATCGCCGCTTCCTTTGAAGACATACTTGTATAAGGCACTCAGGATAACTATCAGGATGAATGCCACAGGATAGATAATACTTTTGAACTTCTTTGCCGCGCTCTTCTTCAACATAGAGAAAGCATATCACCGCTCTTTGTCGGTTTTTACCGACAATATACGACAAAGCCGACAAGGCATTTACCCTGTCGGCTCCGGACATTACTTTTAAATAATTATCTAAATTACGCTTCGTCTTCTCTGCGCTTTGTTTCCCAGAACTTCTCGATATTGTAGTTCTCGCGCTCTTCTCTGCCCATTACATGAACTACGACGTCCTTATAATCCAACAGGATCCACTTGTCACCTGAACGGCCTTCGATGTGGTCAGGAACGATATCAAAGTCTTTCTTAAGAACGAACTCGACTTCGTCAGCAAGTGACTTGATCTGAGTTGTGGAATTACCGCTTGCGAGAACGAAATAATCTGCAAGAACGGTCTTACCGGTC
>X410_Impala__coassemble_135_pt1 | contig 15553 bp, 12 predicted proteins | sample X410_Impala__metabat2_low_PE_001 | metagenome-assembled genome bin X410_Impala | reverse complement strand
CCGATGGACATCGCAAAGAATGCAGAGATCACCGACCTCACCGGTGTATATGTTCCGTACTGGGTCTTTGACTGCGACACATATGCCCCTTATTCGGGAAAGTTCGGTATAGACTACGGCAGCGGTGACGACAGGTATACAAAGTGGCACAAGGCAACCGGCGTCTGCCAGCTGCCAATCAGGAACCTGACTCTTATCGCAACGGGCCGTCTCGAAAACGATGCATTCTGGAAAAGCGTCTCCACTTTTGACTTAAACTTCATGAAGAAATACGACCCCAACCTTCTCGCCGGATTCTGGTCCGAAAGCTATACGATCGACGGCCAGCAGGCATGGGTGACGGCAATGGATAAGATCTATAACAGGATCAGGGGCCAGATCAAAGCAATGGAAGGTGCCGATCACGTCAAGAATCTGGATTTCAAACCGGAGGCAAGCAACATCCGTGCGAAATATGTTCTTGCGCCCATCTGGATAACTTCATTCGACTACAAGGGAACCGTTTACCGTGTCCTCATCAACGGACAGACAGGCAGCATCGCCGGCACATGGCCGAAGTCTTTCAAGAAGTTCTTCATAACCATCGGCATAATAGCAGGCGCTCTCTTTGCATCGCGTTTACTGTTTTTGTTGTTGGAATATGTGATCCAGCTTATCCAGGGCAAGATCTGACCCGCTCAGCATTCGATATTTACAATGCGCATGTAGCGGTTTAACGCATACTCTCCGTCGTGGCATTCGCCCGGGAAATATGCGCTCATGTCTTCAGGCTTTGTTACCCTGATAAGACCGCATTTAGTGAACAGTTCCTCAATACCGTTTCTGTCTTCAGGAGGGCAGATAAGCCCTGCCGTCTGAAGATGGTATCTGCTCGCATAAAGAGTCTTTCCGATGTCTGCTTTAGCAAGCGGCTTTACGAGGACGTTGCACATCATGGGAGACAATTCGAGCGTGCTGTCTTCTTTAATTATCACGCTGCAGCCTTTGCCTCTTAATACGTTGTCATGCCTTTCTTCCTCGCCGAGATAACTCTTTAATCTCTGAGTATATGAGACCAGTGTATCCCTTGCGCGGATGCCTATCTCCTGCGTTGCGTTGCGGTTTACGGCAGCCTCAAGAACAGGCAGGAATTCAGAAGCAAAACTCTTCACTTCATTCATGTCATTGGTGTCGATATAGATGACCTGGCAGCTGCTGCAAAGAAGCTGTTTTGTCGTTGCTATGTGCTTGGCAAGACCTTCGAGTTCTTTATCAGCGCCGCTCACTTCGTTGAGCTTTGAGATGTAGCAGAAGCCGAGCTTTTGTCCCCACTCGATGATCTTCGCGCCTGTGGGTGCAAGACCTCTCACAGCTTCGATCGCCATGTCGCTTCCCCAGACGCTTATCGCGTTGCTGAGTTCTGCCATCTTGCGCATGCCCTGTATGTCTGTCGATGCGGTATCGAAAACATAGATATAATCCTTCAGTTCAGGCCTGTATTCGATGAGCTGCATTATGAGTTTCAAGGATAATCCGTTGTCAGCCGATGGAAGCTTCAGGATGTTGATGTTGCCTGTCATGAGACCTTCTGCAAGAGAATACGCAGGAAGAAAATCCATGTTGCCTGCCGAGATGTGGAACAGCACTCCCAAAGGCATTTTCTTTACCTTGATCTGCGAAAAACCGTCTATCTTATCAGTGACGTATTCTTCAGTATTTCCAAGTTCGGTCTCAAGTTTTTTATGCAGGTGTTCTTTGGATAAAAGTGCTTCTGCCTGGATCTTATATGTGTCGACCGTATCCTTAGGAAAGACCTCCAGGAGATCGTCAAATCTGCCTTTCAAAAGATCTATGCGGAGCTGCTCTACCGCATCGATTACCACCTCAGGAGACAACTGCTGTTTGGACAATATCTCAGGGATCTTGTTTTCGAGTTCGGTAAGGAGGCGGTCCTGCTCGGAACTCTCATAAGTTTTACCGTCGAAAAGGATCATACCTTCACCCCCTTGAGAATATCCGCAGCGCCTGCCGCACATGTCTTGATGTCATCGGGAGCAACGCGTCCAACAATCTCAAGATAAGGTGACTTAACGCCGCACGGACAGTTCGACCCGTCGTGGAGGATGCCCAGATCATCGGTCATTACGGACAATATCGGAGTGGCTTTGCTAAGTGGCGATATAAGGTTTACAAGTCCCGTTTTCTCCATGCCGATTGGCTCTAATGTGTCCGGATCTCTAATGACGATCTTGCTGTAAACGGGCACGTGGAAATGATGGTGCGAACAGTCCGTGTAAAGTATCGGATGCTCTACCGCACCGAAAAATTCCACGATGTTTTCCTCATCGATATCGAGGGTTTTCTTTGCAAGTTTATAAAACGTTTCCTTGTCTGCAGCCTCCTGGTAGAACTGCTTCCATCCGCCTCCGAGCATGACCTTTGAGCCCTTGGGAAGCTTAAATGAAAGACCTCTTTCTTCGAGGAGTCTGAACAGGAAAAACGTGTACGAAGGAAAGCCCATGAAGCGCACGGGAGCCTTGCCCTTCTCATATTTTTTGAGCGCTTCAACGATGCTCTCAAAATCAGGTTTGTATCCGTCAGGCGTATGCTTCAGGATAAATTTGCGGCTTAATGCGGGAGCCAGGAAAGTAGTAAGATATGCAGTCTTTGCGACCGCTGTTTTATTCGACCTGTGCGGTTTATATCCCATGACGATGTAGCGGCAGGGCTTTGCGGTCATGATGCCGTGATATCTCGTGACTCTTATGGACATCTTCAAAGCCGACCACAGATCACCGAAAGCAAATCTGATGTGACTCATCTTGCCGCTCGTGCCGGACGAAGTCGCCATTATCATATAACTTCCCGACCTGAAATCATGCTGCTTCATCAGCATGGTCGGAATGAACGGGATGTCTTCTGCGCTCTTAATGTCTTCTGAAGAATGGATGTTAAGACCTTCGCAGATCTTTTTGTAGTCATCGCAGTGCGTGATCAGGTAGTCAAAGTTTTCTTTGCACGCGTCAATAAACAACTGCTGTTTAGAGCAGTCATACGGGTCCTTGCTCGAAAACAGTTTTCTGCGAAGCCGCATATATTTCTCCCCATATCATTGAGCCGCCGCCGACATGCTAATTATAACAAATGTGGTGTGATAAAGCGCTGTAGGAAAAATGCTATCTGCTGTGATAAGAATCAGGCAAGAGTACGGGGACTGCCGTACTGGCAGCCGTATTTTCAGTCAGAAAACAAATAATAATACGGCAGTCGATACGGCTATAGCCACATTACTTGCCGTATTAGAATTAAAAATCTGGCCAGGGGGCGCAATTGCGACACGAGTCATAACAAAAGTTCCGTCTTTTGTTCCGTCTATAGACTGAACTTTTGACTGAAAAATCCGGCTAAACGCAAAAAGTTCCGTCAAAACTTCCGTCTAGAGACTGAACTTTTGACTGAAAAATCGAGCATATTTGCTCGAAAAGCACGGCTTTTGCCTGATTTTTTAATGATCGAATTCAGATCAGGGCGTGTACTGCCACACCGAAAACCGCTGCGGCACCTTATGAATATAAAACCCGCGCGCGGAATGCAACTCCTCGCGTCTCATAAGATCCCACCCCGGTCTTTCATTCAGATAGTAGCCGCTCTGGCCGTCGGCATAGTAGTAAAACTTTACCGGATGTGTGAGCGTCATTTCGAGAAGATTTACAAAGCCTTTGAACACATCGCTCTCCATCGGGCGGTACATGAAGAGCACCGTGTAGTCGTTGTAATCAAGGCCGAACGCATCGCCTTCCACAATCTCAATATTGCGGTATCTTTTCGTCCAGCGGTCTGCGACAGATGCTACCTCGGGATTTATCTCAATGCCCGTTAATTTGCACGGAACGCCTTTGCCGACAAGATAAGCAAGGACACGGCCTTTGCCGCAGCCGATGTCGATAAATGAATCGTCTGATGAGAGTCTCAGATCTTGCAAAACGACATCAAGGCCTTTGTATGGCGCTGACTGGCAGCCTGTCGCACCTACTTCTTTGTCAAAAGGGGATGGGACAAATACGCCGAGTTTCTCGCCGCATATCTTAAGGTCACGCTTGTTGTCGAGCGCGCATGAGATCTTGTTTGATAATGCTATAAACGGATTAGCCACCTCAGAGCCACTTCTTCTTTTTGAAGAACAGGAGACTTCCGATAACGATGGCAACACTGACTGCGATCACAACGGGGTAGCTCCATTGCCAGTTAAGCTCGGGCATGACGCGGAAGTTCATTCCATACCAGCCTGCGATGAGAGTAAGCGGCATGAAGATTGTCGTAACGACAGTGAGCACCGTCATGATGCGGTTCTGCTTGATGTCGAGCTGTGCCTTATAAAGGTCTCGAAGCTGCATCGTGTAATCACGTAATGAAGAAGCCGTATCGTGAAGTCTTGCAGCGCGGTCGATGAACAATCTGAAGTATCTTAGATTCTCAATCTCAAAGAATCCGTTCTCGTTTTCCTGAAGTTCTGCAGCAAGATCCATAAGCTGGTCGTAGTGGATGCGCAGGTAACGGATGTCGTTTCTGATATCGTTCAGACGTCCTGACGGCAGATCCTCGTCGCCGTCTATGATCGCCTGTTCCATTGAATCAAGTTCGGTCTCATAGTTTTCCATGAGCCTTAAGTCGTCTTTGACTATCTGGTCCAGGAAGTCATAAAGGAATCTCTCAAGGCTCGGCATCTTCCACTTTTTGGTATGGCGGACGCTGTTGATGATCTTCTCTGCGGTGCCGGTGTCGTCAATAAAAACAATTCCCTTTTCGTCCATTGCAAAAGCGAATTTCATGTCATCTGCAGAAGGATTATTCCTGTCGGGAATGGCAAATGTACCTGTAAGAGAATCGTAGTTGACTTCTGCCTTGGTAAGAAAGATATCATCCATTCCGAAATCGATATCGATTCCCATCTCGAAAGTATCTTTGGTCTTCTGCCACTCTTCAGAATTCATGACAGCGACAAACTGGCTTTTCGCGCCCCTCAGATCTTCGCGCGACACAGCTCTCAACGAATCTTCAATCAGGAAATACACTGTAAGGTCACCTCTCCGTTAAAATCAGATCAGGTCATATTTTACCAAAACTTGCCGTTATTAGATATTAAGTTCAGCCCTCGCCTTAAGGCCTTTGTTCATTATATCGTCATCTATCACCGCGAAAATGATATCGATCTCATAATCGCCGTTCGCTTCGATAAAATCGTGACACGCCTGAAGCGCTTTCCGCCAGGCCTGATCCTGCGGATAACCGTAGATGCCTGCCGAGATCAGCGGGAAAGCTATGGAGTGCAGACCATTTTCTTTTGCAATGGTAAGTGCCTGTTTATATGCACTGTAAAGGAGCTTGGGTTCGTTATCGTAGCCGCCGCGCCAGATGGGGCCGACCGCATGGATGACGTGTTTGGCAGGGAGCTTAAATCCTGGAGTTATAACTGCATTGCCCGTATTGCAATGGCCGATCTCATTGCATGCCGCCTGAAGCTCTCTCTGACCTGCAGCGTCGAATATCACGCCGCATACTCCGCCGCCATGCTGAAGGGCTGTATTGGCTGCATTTACAATGGCATCAACTTCAAGTTCAATAATGCTTACCTTTTGTATATCGATGCTGCTCATGATCTTTCCTCCTTTAGCGTTTTTTATTATTATAGCCGTTCTGCAATTGTTTGAAGCAAAAACCTGTTCAACCAAAAAGGGTGCCATGCGGCACCCCATAGATCAGATCATGTTCTTGTATATCTTCGTGCAGTCATCTTCATTGAGAGTGACAAAGCCTGATATCGTGCCGTCGCGCCCGTCGCCGTAACAGAGGTTTTTGACGAGCGTCGGGATATCCTCTTCTTTTCCGCCGAGCTCACCCAGTGTGGAAGGCATGCCGATCGAGATCAGGAAAGACTTGAAAGCTTCGATTCCTTCTTCTGCCGTATCGACACCCCAAACGCGGTTTGCAACCTGTGTGAAGCGTGCAACGTCGTGATCCATGACATACTTGAAAACAGCGGGCATTGTTACTGCGAGTCCTGCACCGTGAGCGCAGTCGTAGAGAGCAGATAACTCGTGCTCGATGTTGTGGCTGTTCCAGTCCTGTGAACGGCCGACACCGCATGAATTTGTATGTGCCATTGTACCTGCCCACATGATGTTTGCTCTTGCTTCATAGTTGTTGGGATCAGCGATAACCTTGGGACCTTCGTTCTTCATGGTGATGAGAAGAGCTTCGATCAGACGGTCGGTTACTTCAACGTCTTTAGAGTTTGTAAGATAACGCTCATAGAGGTGAGCCATGATGTCAGTGATTCCGCATGCTGTCTGGTATGGAGGAAGTGTCTGTGTAAGTTCAGGATTAAGAATGCTGAACTTAGGTCTTATGCCCTCACCGCTCGCGCCTCTTTTGAACATGCCCTCTTCTTTTGTGATTACGGAGTCGCCGGAACCTTCGCTGCCTGCTGCTGCGATAGTAAGAACCGTACCTACGGGCAGAGCCTTGAGAATGGGCTTGCCGCAGTAAAAGTCCCAGAAATCGCCTTCGTAAACAGCGCCTGCGGCAATGGCCTTGGATGAATCGATCGCGCTTCCGCCACCTACTGCAAGGATAAAGTCGATGCCGTTTCTTCTTACGAGATCGATACCTTCATATACAAGTCCGCTTCTCGGATTGGGCTTAACTCCGCCGAGTTCGACATAATCAAGATCTTCCGCCTCAAGAGAAGCCTTTACACGGTCTAAAAGACCTGAACGGACGACACTTCCGCCACCGTAATGGATGAGGACACGGCTTCCGCCAAATGCCTTGATGAGCTTTCCTTCTTCATTCTCTGTGCCCTTGCCGAATACAAATTTCGTAGGTGAATAGAAGGTAAAATTTTCCATGCGTATCTCCTTTGCTTAATTAATTGAATTAGCTTTTGCGACCGCGTCTTCAAGACTCATTCCGGAGAACTCCTGTGCGCGGAATATCTGACCGTTTACATCGTTATCCACAAATGCTCCGACGACTACACCGGGAATCGCGCTCTCGGGTGCGTTGGGGGCATTGGGCCCGCCGAGGTCTGTCCTGCACCAGCCGGGATCTGTAAGGTTCATTGTTACACCTGTTCCGCCAAGTCTCGAAGCCATGTCTTTAGTGATCTTATCAAGTGCTGCCTTCGCTGCCGAATATCCTGCCTGCTCAGGTTCTTTGTCGATGCCGCTCGTAGTGTTTACGATGCGGCCGAAACCCTTTTCGAGCATTCCGGGAAGATAGTGATAGCAGATCATCGCAGGAGCGATCGTGTTGACATTGAAACTGACCGTAAAATCTTCCGGAGGTGTCACACAGTACTCTGGTCTGTATGCGATCTGAAGACCTGCATTGTTGAGGACAACGTCAACATCGACTCCGAGTGCATCAATGTCAGAGAGCATCTTCATTACCGACGGGATATCATTAAGATCAGCTTCAAAGGAATGACACTTAACGCCCAATGCCTTAACTTCCTCTTCGAGAGATAAAGTGTGATCCACGCTTCTTGATTGCAGGATGAGATTGCAGCCCTGCTCTGCCATGAGCTTGGCGGCAAGCCTTCCGAGACCGCGTGAAGCACCTGTTATCAGGACCCATTTTCCCTTGAGATCGAGCATAAAAACACCTCGCTGAAAGTTTTATCTGATGGTTCCATTTTATCAACAACAGCGGGGCGAAATATTCAATTTATCTTTGGTTTTTATTAATGTTTTGATGTTATTGCGCAGTTAATGCCTTCAACGCCATCTTGCGCTCGTACATCCTCTTATCGGCACGGATAAATACTTCAGTGTAGCTTTCGTCTATCTCGGGATCGAAAACAGCCATTCCGCTGGAAACTATGAGATTGTCTTTGCCGACATTCTCATCGATCTTCTTATCAAATTGTGTCTGCAGATAAACCCTGTTATCAAAATCACTTCCGGTGAGGATTACAACGAATTCATCGCCGCCGACCCTGTAAACAGGACTGTGTTTATAATGCTCGCAAATTAGTCTGCAGGCTTTCTTCAGAAATTCGTCGCCTGCTTCATGACCCATGGTATCATTAATGATCTTCAGACCGTTAAGGTCAAATACTACAACCCCGTATCCGTCAAAACCGTGGTCCTTAGCCTTAAGCTCAAGATCTCTTAATGATTCAAGATAAGCGAGTTTATTCTTGACTCCCGTAAGACCGTCCTTGTAAGCATTCTGAGAAGCATTCTCCATCTCGTGTTTGTGCACGACATCTTTTTCCCTGTAAATAAATGAATGGATAGCACATGTCGCAAAAAGGCATCCCAGTGCATACAAAGGCATGAAGGGGAACAGCATCTGCAGAACAATAAAGATCGCCATTATGATGCCTGAGCATCCTACTGTCCTGTAATGAGCTTTACTGATTCCCTCGGTTTTTGTCGATTCAACAAAAGCATAGATCGCTGTCACAAAGAACATTATCATCTGCATAAGCAAAGCGATATATCTTGCGGGAAGTGCCACATACTCTTTCTCTGCGGTAAAAGTAAATACGATCGGCACAAACAGATTGATGGTAAGGATAACCATTTCGAACCCGAAAATGAACCATCCGGCAAATACAAATAATCTGGTCAGCTTGCCTTTGTTCCCGATAAATACAACCACAGCCTTTGTCCAGAATAATACGGACAGAACCATCGAGGAGAACACCAGGATAGTATCAATATATGCAGCCACTACCAATCTTTGTTCATATAGCAGTCCCCACATTGCATCTACAAAGAAATATGCGATAAGGGCAATCAAAAACTGGCGATACTTGATACGGAGTTCATCGGAAAATAAACTCTTCCCATTGCCCAGCACCTCGAAATTAACGAGGACAAGGATGATTATTGATATTATTCCAATACTGGCGTAATACATGATCCTTCCCGCACTTCCTTTTATAATGTCTTGATTATAAAATCGGGAGGTCGGAATTGTAATAAGAATTTGAGATTGTTTACCGATTATTTATATGCGTGAAACCTTATATTTATTTTTCAGGTGCCCATCATTTCCTTCTTATAGGGGTTATCATCTGTCGCATCAAAACCCGGAAGCAGGTATTCTTCCTTCATATACTCGTGCACATCCAGGTCAAGGAAATAGTTGCAGAACACGATCGCGCAGTAGGTGATCTTAGTGTTGCCATCCTGATTCTCAGGAATCATTGCATAGACAAAGCCGTTGTATTCATCGGAATCCATCGCGACGATATCGTAACCTTCAGGCTCGCCCGTGACGGTGTAGATGCCCTCGTATTCCTCAATGCCGATCGCCTCAAGTCTTGCCATTTCCTCATCGTAGGCATCGCCGTAATCAAGCGTCATGTAGACAAGATACTGCGGATCCCACGGGTTGTAGTAAGTGATCTGGAAATCATCTGCGGGAACATCGATCGTCTCCGGGAAGATATCGAAGATCGGCTGCTTGCCCATGGTGTATTCACTATTGGGTTTGCCGTCATGGATATACGTGTTGTAATTCGAAATATCGTTTGTGGTTTTGATCTTTGCGCTGTAGAACATAGCGGCAAACATGCCGAGCAGCAAAAAAGCTACTACTATGTAATGGGTCACCACAGAGAGAAGAACGATTACGGTTACTCTTATGGCTATTACAAGTTTTCTGTGTTTGGAGATCCTCTTGAGAATGCCTGTCACATATAAGGTGATTATCGACATCGCAACAAAGGCCAGGAATGTCATTAAGATCGCCGACGATCTCTTTAAGTCGGGATTATTAATATCGTATGCGATTATCTGAAGCACCAGGGCTATCAGCGTCACGCATACGCCTGTGATTCCGGCTATCTGGACACCCCTTAACAAACGTCCCTTTTCATTGCCTGCATAGACCGCCATCTTCTCGGCGACCTCTTTTGTCTCTTTATCCATCATCTCGCTTTTCCTCTCCCCGTCTATGATCTCTCTTACGTCGACATCATAGAAATCAGCTATCTCTACAAGAAGTGAGATATCCGGCAGATTAGTTCCCGTCTCCCATCTTGAGACAGATCTGTTGCTGACGTTAAACTGCTTTGCAAGCTGTTCCTGTGTAAGTCCCTTTTCATTACGTAAGGACTTCAGAAACAGTCCTGTCTTTTTCTGATCCAAGCTTCGGATACCTCCTTCCGGATAGCGTCAGGATACGACGATCCTGCGGGAATTAACACGACACAAAGCGGGAATTGCCGTGTTTTCGGGGATTGGACATGGTGTGTCCTGCCAATATTATATTCTCTTCACGGGCGATCAGATCAATTTGAACTTGTTCTTCGTAGGCTTTCCGTGGCCGTAGTAAAGTGTTCTCTCACCGAGTTTTACGATCTTATCGGCACTGTTTCTGATCGCATCGAGATCGTTATAAAGATGTCCTGTGGCAGGACTGATCCAGTTATCGAGTTCGTCGCCAACCAGAAGATGCGTTCCTTCCACATCGACTCCGATAGAACCTTTTGTGTGGCCCGGCAGACCTATTATCTTCGCGTCAAAACCATAAGCAGAAAGATCGTCGCCGTCCTTGATGAAGATGAGATTTTCGGGTTTCTCGACTTTGGTGTTTCTGAGAACCTTTAATGACGTGTCCAGAACGACCTTGCCGACTATACCGTAAGAGTCCATGGGCTGTTTGTCGAAGCTCTCAAAAAGCTCGACATCCGCCTCATGACATGCCACCGGAATGCCAAAATGCTTCGACAGTTTCGCAGCGTTTTCGGCGTGATCGAAATGCGTATGCGTCAAAACGATCAGCTTCATGTTGTACTTGCTGCATTCCTCTAAGACCTTGTCGTAGCATATTGCGCTTCCTGTATCGACAAGTATCGCATCGCTTCCGTTTTCGACCACATAGCAGTTATCTGTCTTGCATTTAATTCTTGTTACCGTACTCATGATCCATATCCCCTTTTTTTATTCTGTCTTATGTTATCACATCGGGAGGATAGCACGATCTCTTAACCTGATGAAGTAGCATGACCGGTGTGCAATTGTTACTCCAAAAAACAGCCAACAATTGCACAATATCGTCTTTTTATGCAATTGTTACCCCAAAAAAAGAGTAACAATTGCAAAGAGGATGCCTCGTTGTATTGAGACATCCTCTTATGTAAGTTTTCGAAAATCTTAAAGATCAGTCGTCTACTGACTTATCTGTAGCCTTTGCGAAGATTGCTTCGACTTCCTTGCCCGGAGCCTTTGTTGCAAGTGTAACGATAACTGCAATGATGAGGCCTGCGATGAAGCCGGGAACGATCTCGTAAACACCTGTGTTGGAAACTGCGGCAGGCATGATCGTGTTCGTGAAGAGAAGAAGCCATGCGATATCAGCAACAGCGCCGCCGATGATGCCGGCAACTGCGCCTGCATAATTAAAGCGCTTCCAGAACAGTGAGAGGATAACGACAGGTCCGAAGGATGCACCAAAGAGACCCCAAGCGTTCTCAACCATGTTCATGATGTCTGCAGCCCAGGACTGTGCATTGTCCAAGCCCTGACGTGCGATGAAGAAAGCAACAACTGCTACTACAAGAACGACGATACGTCCGACCCAGAGCATCTCGTTGTCGGAAGCCTTGTTCTTGCGGAGAAGGGGCTTATAGATGTCGCTCGTGAAAGCGGAAGATGCAACGAGGAGCTGGGAGTCAGCCGTGGACATTGCCGCAGCAATGATAGCTGACAGAAGGATTCCTGCGATGAAGCCGGGGAAGATCCTGCTTACAACCTCGATGAAGATGTTCTTACGTGCATCGGGAAGGAGAAGGTCAGCAAGAGCTGTTCCGTCGCTCAGGATGAATGTTCTTCCGAGGTAAGCGATAACAGCTGCGGCACCGAGTGTGAGAACAACCCAGATGATGGCAACTGTAGCTGACTTCTTGATCTGTGAAGGCTTCTCGATAGACATGAAGCGAACGAGGATGTGAGGCATGCCGAAGTAGCCAAGACCCCAGCCGAGACCTGTAACGATCTCCTGCCAGGGAGCAACGAAAGGATTCGTTCCGAATGCATCAACACCGTCCTTGAATGCTCCGTAGTATGAAGCGTCGTACTGGCCTACTGCCTGCATAACGATCGGAACCGCAAGAAGAGCGATGAGCATCATGATGCCCTGGAAGAAGTCTGTCCAGCAGACAGCCTTGTAACCGCCGAGGAATGTATAGATAAGGATCAATACGGCAAAGATGATCATTGCGAGGTGCGGATTGTCAGCAAGTGTCGGAATGACAGATGTGAAAACTGCTGTGCCTGCAACGAAGCCGGATGCAACATAAACCGTGAAGCTGATGAGGAAGATGATCGCACATACAACCTTCAGCACGGGGCTCTGGCTTGCAAATCTGTTTGTGAGGTACTGAGGGAGAGTGATCGAGTCACCTGATGCCTTTGAGAAACGGCGGAGTCTTGTGGCAACGAAGATCCAGTTGCCGGCCGTACCAAGTGCAAGACCTATTCCGATCCAAACCTGTCCCATACCGAACGCGAAAAGCGAACCCGGGAAACCCATCAACAGCCAGCCGCTCATGTCCGATGCCTGCGCACTCATCGCAGTAACGAAAGGACCCATGTGACGGCCGCCCAGGAAATACTCTTTCTCGTCGCTGCCCTTGCTCTTGAAGAAGAAGAAAATACCGATACCAAGGACAACCACGAAATAGAGTATGAAAGCAATTAACTTGTCCATAACATACTCCTTTGGAATTAAATAACGTTCGTATTATAACAGAATAATTCTTTTATTGACTAAAGAGCGCCCGCAGTGATTTAAGAAATATTTAAGGAATGTGTAAGAGTTATCTCAAGATTTACTCCCCGTCAGACTGTAAATTATGGTCAGAAAAATCAAAAAGGCGGTCTGGCTTAAAATGGAAAAGACAAAGAATAATTACGGTAAGTTTCTTCTGCTCTGGGCAGGCGAACTGATCTCATCAATAGGCGGAGGTCTCACGAGCTTCGGTCTTGGTCTTTATATTTTCCAGAAGACGGGGAGCGCTGCAGACATGGCGATGCTCACACTCCTGGGCTTCCTTCCCGCACTTGTCCTCAAGATCCCCGCAGGCGTTCTTGCTGACCGCTATGACAGACGTCTTCTCATGATGATCGGCGACGGTCTTTCAGGCCTGGGCGTTCTTTTCATTCTCATTTGCATGCTCACAGGAGAAGCCGCGCTTTGGCAGATCTATCTCGGGACCACCATAAGCTCGGTCTTCTCCGCTCTCCTTGAACCCTCGTACACTGCAACCATCACTGACCTTCTCACAAAGGAACAGTATTCAAAGGCTAACGGTCTTGTATCGATGGCAGGTTCTGCAAGATATCTCTTCTCACCCGTGATCGCAGGATTCCTTCTTGCGGCAAGCGACATCAAGCTGATACTCATAATAGACATCTGCACATTCTTCCTTACAGTCGTTGCTGCTGCAGTCGTAAGAAGCTCTATCAAGACAAGCAAACCCTCTAATCCCGAACCGTTCTTCAAGAGCATGAAAGAAGGCTGGAAAGCAGTATCCGGCAACAAGGGCCTTCTTATTCTCGTCATTGTATCTTCCCTGATATGTCTCTTCATGGGCGTATTCCAGGTTTTGGGTGAGCCCTTCGTGCTCTCTTTTGCAGACTCGAAAACACTCGGAATCGTTGAGACGGCGGCAGCATCAGGAATGCTCGTTACAAGCATTATCTTAGGCATCAAAGGAATCAAGAAGAACTTCGCAAGAGTACTTGGAATAGGCCTTGCAGTATCAGGCGTCGGCATGGCATTGTTTGCGGTAACAAGAAATGTCTACATCATCTGCGCATTCGGTTTCCTGTTTTTCGCAGCGCTGCCTTTTGCAAATAACTGCCTCGACTATCTCGTCAGGATCAACATCGCACCTGAGCTTCAGGGCAGAGCGTGGGCCTTCCTGGGCTTCATCTCACAGCTCGGTTATGTAGTGGCTTACGGATTAAGCGGAGTTGCTGCCGATGCAATAGGAAAGCTCACCGGCGAAGGTGTCGGAACAGGTTCATCCATTACGATCATCGGATCCGGAATCTGCCTCGTGATCGTTGCGCTGGTCATGCTCGGGATCAGGAAGATACAAGAACTCGAAAAGGCTGAGCAGCCCGCTGAAGCTGCCTGATAAAGTTATAGATCTTCTAAATATTTTAAACAGAATAAAGAAAAAAGCCCTGTTCCTCCTATGATACAATTAAGTTGATTTAGTGGAGGACATTTGATGGATCTGTTCAAGGTTTTTATTTGTGAAGACGAGAGCATCGTGCGTGAAGGTCTGCGCGACATGATCCCGTGGGAGAAGTACGGCTTCGAGTTTGTCGGAGATGCTCCCGACGGCGAGATGGCCCTGCCCATGATCCGCAAGCTAAAGCCCGACGTGCTCATCACGGACATCACAATGCCTTTCATGGACGGACTGTCCTTAAGCAAGACCGTCACCAAAGAGCTCCCCAACATCAAGATCATCGTAATCTCAGGTTACAGCGATTTTGAGTACGCCCGAAAAGCAATCGAGATCGGCGTCGAGCAGTATCTCTTAAAGCCCGTCACCAAGACAGACATGATCAACGCCCTTGAAGGCGTCCGCAAGAAGATCACCGAAGAGAACGAGCAGAAGGACTACGTAAAGCTCTACGAACAGGAGTTCAAGAAGTTCGAGCGTCTGTCGCACAGGGTATTTTTCGAGAAGCTCGTAGAAGGCTCCCTGTCGGTACAGGAGATCTACGAAGAGGCTGACAAGCTCCACTTAAACCTCTCGGCCGACGGATATAACATTGTTATATTCTCGATCAGGGACTTAGACCAGTCCACATATTCTGATGAGGCTTCCGGCGTAACGGAAAATCTCTTAAACCAGTTCCTGCAGTATCCCGATTACATCATCTTCAGATGCAATCTTTTCTCATATGCCGTGCTCATCAAGGGCGACGAAGAGAGCTTGAAGCGCATGGAGGAAAAGTGCGTCAAGATGATCGGCCAGCACTGCGAGCAGGCTTCAGCTACACTCGACTGGCACGTTGCAGTCGGCGTTGCGACCAACAGACTGAGCGGTCTTTCATCCTGCTATCAGGATGCGAACCGCGCATTTGCATACAGACACATCTTCCCTAACCAGCATATCTTCACGTCAGAGCAGATCAAGTCAGAGCAATACGTTCCTGACGAGAGCGAACTCCATAAGATCGATGCCGGCAAGTTCGATCCCATGATCATCAGGTATTTCGTCCAGACGGGTACCGCCGGTGAAGTTGAGACATTTGCCGACGACTATTTGAAGAGCCTTGAATCGAGCGTCAATTCGATCCTGTTCCGCTACTACCTGCTCGTAAGCATCAGGGTCAATGTAGAGCTCGCGCTTAAGGAAGCAGACGTCGATTCCGAACAGATAGCAGACAGCCTCCCCACGTTCGACACGAACATCACGGCTGAAGAAGTTAAGCCTTATCTTGTTGAAGCGCTTTCAGTCGCGATCAAGATGCGCGACGCCGAAGCACAGAAGCGCGGCAACGACATCATCAACAATGCGGTCGATTAC
>X410_Impala__coassemble_127_pt1 | contig 15947 bp, 17 predicted proteins | sample X410_Impala__metabat2_low_PE_001 | metagenome-assembled genome bin X410_Impala | reverse complement strand
TTATTTGTTTGTCAGAAAGTTTCCGTAGGGAACAGGATAGAGAAGACACCGTTCTTAGATGCTTCCCAGACGATGTCGGAAATCTCTTCGGGTGTTTCCTTCATTCCGTTAAGGATCCAGGAGATGATAACGGCGTTGCAGCCGGCGTTACAGTAAGAACAAAGAAGACGTTCTTTGTTTGAGCGCTTGTTTTCATCCTTTGAGAAAGTGATGGATGCCTTTTTCGTAGCTACTTCAAAGATCTCGTTAAAGAAATCCAGATCACAGTTAGGTGAGATGAGGATGTTCAGGAAGTGCGGATGGAACTTAAGTACGTTGAACATCTCAATAAGATTCTTTTTGTTATGGGTCTTGCTGATATCAGCAATCTCGTTAAGGTCTTCGATTATGATCTTCTTATGCTCGTCAAGGAACTCGAAGATATTGTTGTAGTGATAGTAGAAAGTATTGCGGTTGATCTTGGCTTCGGTACAAAGCTCTGTGATTGTTATATTGGAAAGTTTTTTAGTCTTGATAAGTTCTTCCAGCGCTTCCAAAAGAGCTGTTTGAGTTCTGATAACTCTGATGTCTCTGTTCTTTTTCATATCCCTTACCTGACATACAAAATAGATATTATTAATATACCACTTTGAGATATTTAAGAACCCAAATTCTTAAAAAATTTTAAAATTTGTAAAAGTTGCAAAAAATACTCCTGAAGCTTTCGCCTCAGGAGTATTGAATGAACTCTTAATGTTTCAGAAGGATCAGAGCTTAGGACCAGCCTCAACGAGAGCCTTACCAGCTTCGTTTGTCTCATACTTCTTGAAGTTCTTGATGAATCTGCCAGCGAGATTCTGAGCCTTCTTGTCCCACTCTGCTGCATCAGCATATGTGTCACGAGGATCGAGGATTTCTGTAGAAACGCCGGGAAGCTCAGTAGGTACTTCGAAATCGAAGTAAGGAATCTTCTTTGTAGGAGCATTCTTGATGTCGCCGCTGAGGATAGCATCAATGATTCCACGTGTATCAGGGATAGAGATTCTCTTACCTGTGCCGTTCCAACCTGTGTTAACGAGGTAAGCCTTAGCGCCGGACTTCTCCATCTTCTTTACGAGCTCTTCAGCATACTTTGTAGGGTGGAGCTCAAGGAATGCCTGACCGAAGCAAGCGGAGAATGTAGGTGTAGGTTCTGTGATTCCACGCTCTGTACCAGCGAGCTTAGCTGTGAAGCCTGAGAGGAAGTAATACTTTGTCTGCTCAGGTGTGAGGATGGAAACAGGAGGGAGTACGCCGAAAGCGTCTGCAGAAAGGAAGATTACGTTCTCTGCAGCAGGACCAGCGGATACAACGTTAACGCTCTTAGCGATCTTCTCGATGTGGTCGATAGGATAAGAAACACGTGTATTCTCTGTAACCTTCTTATCAGCGAAGTCGATCTTGCCGTCGTCAGCAACTGTAACGTTCTCGAGGAGAGCGTTTCTCTTGATTGCGTTGTAGATGTCAGGCTCGTTCTCCTTGGAGAGGTTGATAACCTTAGCATAGCAGCCGCCCTCAAAGTTGAATACGCCGTTGTCGTCCCAACCGTGCTCGTCGTCACCGATGAGGAGTCTCTTAGGATCTGTGGAAAGTGTTGTCTTACCTGTTCCGGAAAGACCGAAGAAGATTGCTGTGTGCTTACCTTCCATGTCTGTGTTAGCAGAGCAGTGCATTGAAGCGATGCCCTTGAGAGGGAGGTAGTAGTTCATCATGGAGAACATACCCTTCTTCATCTCACCGCCGTACCATGTGTTGATGATAACCTGCTCACGTGATGTGATGTTGAAAGCAACGCATGTCTCTGAGTTGAGTCCGAGATCAGCGTAGTTGTCAACCTTAGCCTTTGAAGCGTTGTAGATAACGAAGTCAGGCTCGAAAGAAGCGAGCTCTTCCTCAGAAGGAACAATGAACATGTTCTTTACGAAGTGAGCCTGCCAAGCAACCTCAACGATGAAACGGATAGCCATTCTTGTATCCTTGTTTGCACCGCAGAAAGCATCAACTACGAAAAGTCTCTTGTTGGAGAGCTCTTTCTTAGCGATGTCCTTAACAACTTCCCATGTAGACTCTGTCATAGGGTGGTTGTCGTTCTTGTACTCATCGGATGTCCACCAAACTGTGTCCTTGGAGTTCTCATCCATAACGATGTACTTATCTTTAGGGGAACGGCCTGTGAAGATACCTGTCATAACGTTAACAGTATCAAGCTCAGTAACCTTACCAACCTCGTAACCTTCGAGACCGGCCTTTGTTTCTTCTTCAAAGAGTGTCTCATATGAAGGATTGTAGACGATCTCAGTTGTGCCTGTGATGCCGTACTTTGTCAAATCAATGTTTGCCATAATCGGTAACCTCTTTCCTTAAAATTTAACAGGATAATTATAAAACTTTTTGCCTTAATTGTACTTGTTATTTTTCGGTATTTTCGATTAGATTTGGGACATAAACGGCTTTTATTATTAAAAATCATTGAGTTATCGGCAGAATGATTTTCACTTATAACTTAAGTCATATTTGATATAATGACCGGGAACAAAAAAGAGGGGTGACAGTATGTCAAAATCAGGTAAAAAGGTAAGTAAAAAGAAAGTTTTAAAGATCGTTTTGATCTCTTTGGCAGTGTTTATCGTGCTCAATCTTCTGGGCGCTGCCATCGGAACATCAACTTCTATCACGCATCCCAAGCGCGCTTCTTATGATGAAGTGATTACCGAGATGCAGGAAGCCGGCGTCTGGGGCAATTTCAGCAGTTATGATAAGGAAGATTATATTGTTAAAGGCCTGGACGGCTATGAGCTCCACTGCTCGAAAATCTCCACGCCTGAGACAGTCGGGACAGGCAAATACCTGATCTATTCCCACGGACATCAGTCCAACATGTATGCCGGTTCCAAGTATTGCGATGCATTCATTGAGCTTGGATTTACATGCATTATCTATGACCTCAGAGGTCACGGTCCTCAGAATGAGAAGGCTATCTGCTCTATGGGCGGCTACGAAGGACAGGACCTTAATTACATTATTGAAGATACATATTCCAGATACGGAGACGTTAAGCTCCTTGGCCTTCACGGCGAATCTATGGGTGCTTCCACTACTTTAAATGCTTTGAGATATACGGACAAAGTCGACTTTGCAGTTGCTGACTGCGGTTTTGAGAGCCTTAAGTTCATGGTCCACGATATGTATAACGATATGTATCTTTATCCTTTCGGAACCTGTGCAGACTTAGGATTCAAACTCATTTACGGCATTGATGATGATAAGGTCAGCGGAATCGATGCTCTTAAGGGCAGCAATGTTCCTGTTCTTTTCGTACATGGCCTGGCTGATGACTGGATCGACGTCGAGAACAGTGAGGATATGTATGCTGTAGCAAGTCAGTACGCATATAGTGAGATCTGGCTTGTTGAAGGCGCAGGGCATGCACGTTCAAGAGAGATCGCAGGAGAACAGGCTTATAAAGAGCATATAGAATCCTTTCTTATTAATTCCGGCGTCATGGCTGAATATGAGGCTGAAGCCGGCATAGAGGAAGAGGCAGCATAACAGCCTTTTCCGGGAATAGATGTCAATTTCTATTATGGCAAGCTTGCCTATAATCTAAATTGACAAAGAAATAGCGCTTTAATATAATTATCAACGCGCACGGGGTTGTGGCGGAATGGCAGACGCAGCAGACTCAAAATCTGCCGACCATAAATCGTGTGGGTTCAAGTCCCACCAGCCCCACCAAAACCCGTAGACAATATGTTTACGGGTTTTATTTTTGTTAAAATTCAAATGTAAAACATTATGTTGAAATGTCTAAAATCAGACTGGCAGTTCAATTTTAGACATTTGTACTAAGAGGTAAGATTTGCAGGTCATTGTCGAAAGGGTCAATTCCAAGGAAGAAGAGCAGGCTGTCATTAAGGCGGTCGAGGTTACTGATGAGATCTCGGGTGCCATTGAACTTCTCGAGGGAGACTCAAAGAGCTTTACTGTCAGTAAAGACGGCAAAGTCTATATTATCAAGGCTTCTGCGGTCTATTACATTGAATCTGTCGACAAAAAGACTTTCGTTTACACCAAACAGGGCTGTTATGACTGCAAATACAGGCTTTATGAACTTGAGGTCATGCTCGGCGGATATTTCATGAGATGCTCAAAGTCCATGATAATCAATCTCAAGAAGATAAAGAATGTTAAGTCACAGATCAGCGGCAGGGTGGATGCGACAATGCTGAATGACGAGATAGTCGTAATCTCAAGGGGATACGTAAAGGAAGTTAAAAGGAGGCTCGGAATAGGATGAATAAATTGAAGTTATGGCTTGAACAGACAATGACGATCTCCTTTGCCATTTATGTCGGCATCATTATAGAAGGTCTTGTATATTCGTTTTTGGGCGATGAACTCTCATCATTTAATCTTGGCTGGATACAGCTTGTATCCGTAATACTGACCGGCGCTGTTTGTTCCTTGCCGACTGTATTCTGGCTTGCTGACACAGATGTTCCTAAGAATAAGTATATTGTACGCATCATTTTGCACTGTATCGGTCTTTACGCTGTTGTAAGTCTTTTCGGATGGATATTTAAGTGGTATGCGAAGATTGACGGATTTATCATGATTACCATCATATATTTCATGGTTTATATCTTCGTATGGTGCGTATCCCTCTGGTTCCATAAGCGTGACGAGAACCAGATAAATAAGGCTTTGGACGATATAAGGGACGAAGAGTAACTAAATACCGGCTATTGTATTCTTGTAGCCATATAACGCATTTTTCAGCAACTTGGTAATACTTTTCCGCAACTTGGTTGAGTTGCTGTTTTCGCATTCATTCCTATGGGTTATTGTGACCTTGCAAGGAGGAATGAACATGAAAATAATCGAAGTTAAAAACCTTACAAAAGTGTACAAGGAGCATACCGCAGTTGATGGTATCTCATTTGATGTGGAAGAAGGGGAGATGTTCGCATTTCTGGGCGAAAACGGAGCCGGCAAGTCAACAACGATAAATATGCTGACAACAATCCTTAAGAAAACAGACGGTCAGGCTTTTATCTGCGGACATGAACTCGGCAAAGAAGACGACGAGATCCGCAAGGTAAACGGAATCGTATTTCAAAACTCGGTCCTCGACAAGAAGCTCAGCGTAAAAGACAACCTGCTTACAAGAGGATCTTACTATGGTCTCAGCAAAAAGCAGGTTCTTGCAAGGCTTGAGCCATTCTCTGAAAGATTCGAGATGAAAGACATCTGGGACAGAAAATACGAGAAACTCTCAGGCGGACAGAGAAGAAGGGTAGACATCATGAGGGCCCTGATCAATAACCCCAAGATCTTATTCCTTGATGAACCTACGACAGGTCTTGATCCTAAGTCCAGAAAGCTTGTATGGGATTACATCAACTATCTGCGTAAAGAGCATAAGATGACGATATTCCTTACAACTCACTACATGGAAGAGACAAGAGATGCCGACCACGTTGTGATTCTGGATAAAGGAAAGATAATAACAACAGGCACACCGGCTGAACTTAAGACAAGATATGCCCATCCGAGACTCGTATGGTATATGCCTAAAGGTGAGGATGCCGAAAATCTCATTCAAAACATCAGCTCTAAATATGTCTACGATGCCGATCATTACAACATTGAAACAGACTGTAATCTTACGGAGTTTATTTTCGAACACAGAGATGAGATCAAAGATTACGAATATGTTAAGGGAACTATGGATGACGTATTCCTTAACCTGACAGGAAAGGAGCTTGCTTCATGAAGGTCTTTTTGGGATTTACGAGGAGAAACCTCATTATCTATTTCAAGGATATACTTGCGATATTTTTCTCGCTGTTGACGTCGATCATTGTATTTGTACTTTATCTGCTGTTCCTGAAGGGTACATTTGTTGATGCTCTGGAAGCTACGATGAACGGACTTGAAAACTTCGTGTCCGGCGGAGACGTTGATATGCTCGCAAACGGCATTCTTCTTACGGGAATTTTAGGAACTGCAATGATAACAGTGCCATACACATGTCTTCAGACTATCGTAAAAGACAGGGAAACAGGCGTGGACAGCGATATCTGCGCTACTCCGCTCAAGAGATGGAAGATAATTCTCTCATACTTCACGGCATCAACCTTATGCTCATTCATTATGACGTCGCTTATTCTGACTGTAGGTCTTGTCGTTATAGGCTCAATGGGCGATCTGCACTTAAGCATTGGTTCTTATATTGCAGCTTACGGCCTGATGTTCCTGGGATCAGTTTCCTCAACGGCTTTGTTTATGCTGGTTATGCTATTTTTCAAAACATCTTCTACAAGTACTGCATTCTTCGGCATTTTATCAGCTGCTGCAGGATTTGTTATCGGTGCTTATATTCCTTTATCCCAGTTTTCTGATAGTGTGCAGGGCTTCTGCAATCTGTTCCCGGCAACCCACATTACTTCACTTATCAGGAACATTCTTTTAAGCGGAATTACCGAAAGCATTGATTCTTCTATTGGCGGAGTCGATAATGGAGCATTCATATCGGCTGTTAAAGATACATTTAGTTTCAATGCCCACGCCTTTGGAACAAGCTTCAGCGGAGTAAATTCCGTACTTTATGTAGGAATCATTGCCTTGGTATGTATTGCAGCCATGATGGTGGTATACAGTAAAACATATAAGAAATAATTATCCTACTTCGTAGAAATTAAAAACGAACTCTTTAGCATTAGAAACCTTCTTGATGCTGAAAGTTCCTGAACTGTACTGAAGAGCCTGATTGCCGGCTGCGCCAACATTAATGATGTGCCAGCCGCCTTCAGCCTTTTCAAGTCTCCAGAACTGGTAATTGTCTTCGACGGGCTTATCCGTAAGTATCAAATCGCCGGTGGACGTTGCTGCCAGAAATCTGCCTTGAAGGTCACGAAGCGTAAGATTCTGTCTCTCATCGTAGAATAAAGTGAACTCTAAAGCTTCGGCAGGTATATTTCCATATAGATTTGTGCCGTCGGAAGGAATAGTGATCCCGATAAAGCCTTTGTTCATCGCACTTTCGGTTATAGTGCCTCCGAAAGCTTCGTTATAGATTATGTAATTCTTTTTTTCTTCAGGATTCTTTGTATAAATGGCAGATACCTCGTCGCTGAAAGTGGATGTTGCTGATGTCTCAGATGTAGCTGATGACGAAGAAGTCTCACTAGCTGAAGTCTCTGTTGTGGTAGTTGTAGATTCTGATGTAGTTGCCGCAGTAGTAGTTGCAGCAGTTGTCTCTGATGTTTCAGCAGTTGATTCCGATGTGGCAGAAGTCTCTGTTTCTGTAGTTACAGTCGTTGACTCGCCGGTTTCAACAGTAGTAGTTGCTTCGAAAACGTTTGTGATATCTGAAGACTCTGTTGCTGTAGGCTTTGCCGTGCATGACATGAGCGACAACGAGAAACCTGCGCAAAGCAGAAGTGATGTGAACTTTTCAAATCTATGCATATCCCTGATTCCTCCTAAGGTAAGTTACATTATACCTGAACGGATAAAATTCTATCATTACTCATAAAATCAATCTAATTGTAAAACATCAGTATTATTTGATGTATAATCATCTCATATTTATATGTTTTTGGGGTTTTATGATAGAACAGACTAAGAGACAGTCCAATATTGAGCTGCTGCGTATTTTTGCTGCGCTCGGTGTTGTAATACTCAGCTACAACGATGCGTCTTTGGGTGGCGGATTTGCTTTTGTAGAGGATTCTGGTTTAAACCAGTTTGTAATGGCTGTTTTTGAATCTTTGTTTATTTGTGTGATAAATGTCTATGTCATAATTTCCGGTTATTTCAGTCGTGATTCTGTGAAAAGAGATGTTTTAAAACCGATAAAATCAATCACGATGTTCCTGGTTTTCGAGTTTGCTGCATACCTTATCAAGGAACTTCCAAAGGGAGAACCTTTCAGCTTTAAGACTTTACTCGGATATTTCGCTCCAAGTTACTGGTTCATATTCATTTATTTGGCTTTATATTTGATTTCACCGTTTATCAGCCTGATGTGGTCTCATATGAAACTGCCAGCCAAGAAAGCACTTCTTGGTGTATCTATCACTTTGTTTTCCGTTTATCCATTTGTCTTGGATGTGATAAGTCATCTGAACAGATACTCGTTCTGGAATGAACCTTCTGCAAATGGAATATTGCAGGGAATAAGTCCTATAAGTCTTTTTGGAGCCGGCCGCGGCTATACTCTGATCAATTTTATTCTGATGTACCTGATCGGCTGTTATATCAGGGATAAGATAGAGAATGGTCTGAAGGAAAGACCGGGAAATCTTATCGTTATTCTCGGTGTAACCCTTGTGTTGATCGTATGCTGGACCTTTGCTGACAAGATGCTTACAGGTCTTGATCTTCCGACTACTGTTTGCTGGAACTTTGAAAATCCGCTTATAATCATTGAATCTGTTGCTCTTTTCATGTTCTTCAATAGTTTGAAGATCAAGAGCAATAAAGTCATTAATGCTCTTGCAGCAGGAGTTTTTCCGACATATCTGATCCATATTAATTTGCTGGAATACCTTCAGATCGAGAGGTTTGTCAGGTCCGGAACGGCAGTTATGGTCCTTCACATGCTCGGCTGTATGGTCGGTCTTTTCCTTGTAAGTTTTGTAATTTATTCATTGTATGATCTGTTGACCAGACCACTATTTATCCGGATTTCAAAAAAATGGAACCGTTACAGATATATAGTTGCAGGAAAGCTAAACAGAGTTAAATGAGGTCTTCAAATTGGTCTGGATAATCGTTGTATCAGCATTTCTAACCTTTATGTTTGTGGGACTTGCGATCTTTTCATGGCGTAATGTTAAAAGATCCTTAAAGCCGAACACCGTAACACTTGAACGTGAGATCGAAGCAAATAAGAAACGCAGTTTCTGGATGGATTTTGATTCATACAATAAGGTTGAGTATGAGATAAAAGGGAAGAATGGCTATATCCTTCACGCTATGTTCGTTGATAACGAAACAGTCCGTGGAACAGGAAAATATGTGATATTGTGCCACGGGCATACTAATAACCGTTACGGCTCTGTTAAGTATGTTCACTGTTTTATGAAACTCGGTTATTCCTGCATAATCTACGATGCGAGGCATCATGGCCTGAACGAACCTGATATATGTACTATGGGCAACATTGAATCCGACGATCTCAAGTGCGTTATAGAAGATACTAGAGCCAGATATCCTGATATTAGGGTCCTTGGACTTCATGGAGAATCAATGGGAAGTTCCACCTCATTGTCCGTAACAAGATATAATCCTGATATCGACTTCATCGTTGCCGACTGCGGATTTACCCGTTGCTATGACGTTGTCAAAGACGGTTACGGAAATCTTCACATGGCCTTTGTTGCGCCGCCGATAAACCTAGCCGGCATTATCTTATATCATGTCGATATGAGAAAAACTTGCGCTATTGAGCATCTCGAAAACAATAAATACCCGATCCTTTTCATTCACGGCTCAGGCGACAGACTCGTTAAGCCATATCACAGCCAAAAGCTTTATGATGTCGCAAGGAAGAATGGTGCATACTGTGAGCTTGTTATGGTTGAGGGCGCTGGACATGCAAGAAGCAGGGCAGTGGCAGGATTCGAGCAATACACAGCTTACATAGAGAATTTCCTGAAACATATCAATTTGTAATTGATCTCATTATCAGTATTTGGTGTTTATCTTTTCATTTATTTAAAATAAAATACTAACAACTTTTTGATATATAAGGAGATCCTATATGAAGCGATTTATGGGTAAGGCGCTTGGAATCCTGCTTTCTGTCGTAATGATGGTAAGCCTGGTTCCGGGAATGGCTGTATTTGCGGCTGATAGTGAAACACCTGGTGAAACGACGGGGGATGTAGTTCTTCCGGAAGAAGTACAGAATGTAATTGACATGATAAAGGCTTTGCCTTCTATAGATAATATTACACTTGATGATTACGATGCAGTAGGACAAGCTGAAAATGCTTTTATTGAATTGGATGAGGGCGAACGGTATTCTGTAGCTATTTTATTAGGCTATGACTCTATAGATGAGGTAATTTCATTATTCTCAGCATATAGGGAAAAACGTTCTTCACTATTGGATAAGGCATTAGAAGAGGTTGTGGATTTAATTGATGCTATTCCTGAAAATTTAACTCTTGAAGATGCTGATGCTGTTGCAGCAGCGCGTAAGGCTTATGATGAACTTGGTGGATGGGGTATTCAGTCAGATGTAAGCAATTACGATAAATTGGTTGCTGCTGAAAAGAAGCTTGTTGAGTTAAAGGCTGCTGCAGATGAAGCTGCTGAAAAAGAACTTGAGGAGTTAAATGCTGCTGCCGCTGAAAAAGCTAGGGTTGACGCTGTAATTGAACTGATTAACGCACTTCCTGATCCTGAAAACGTTATTTATGATAATTATTATGATATTCAATATGCATATGTTTCATATTTAGATTTAGGTGAACTTAAAGATAATGTCGGTGAAGAGCTTGTTGACAAGCTTTTGGCAGACTTGTTTGCTGCCGAGTTATTGGATATTGCTGATTCCATTGACATCGCTGAAAAATTTTTGGATCAGTATACCAGTTATCTTACAGATGATCAGATCGCTGCTTTGAAAAATGGTCTTGAAGGCGCAAACGCTGTATTGGCAGAAGAATCTCCTGAATATGAAGATGTCAGGAATGCAAATGTTACGTTAATAGTAGCTATATTGGAAGCAGATAAAGTTATCTCATTGCACTTCACGATAGTTGAAGGTGAGAAGATATTGTCTGGCTTACAAACAGCGATAAAAGCATCGTGATCAGGATCAGACAGGAAGGTATTTTTGACTTTGCTTATGAGCTTTTCTGTGATGCCGGCAAAACCATTACGATCGATGGTGAAGAATTCCCTGAAGGTGCTGCAAATTTCAGCAAGGGTAGTTTGATCATTGAGATCATGCCTGATTTCCTTAAGACATTATCTAAGGGTGAGCACACTCTGAAAGTTGTTTTCGATAATGGCGTTACGATGGAGATCAAGTTTACGATAAGAGATGCTGCTGATGTTCCTGCTTCAGGTGAGTCAATAAGCTCTACACTCTATGTTGGTGCAGCAATGCTTCTTCTTGCAGGTGCAGGATTTGTAGTAAGCAAGCGCCTTGCCAGGAAAGAGTCCTGATAGACTTATTTTGAGTTAACTTTTATGGGGTATCTCAGTAATGGGATGCCCCATTTTTTGTCCCAAAAACCGCAATTTCAATATTGCTTTTCGAGTCTATTAAATATAGAATTCATACAGCAAAACTTTAAACGGTCCGGCGAGGCCGTAAGTGGCTCTTAATACTACTGTAATTACGGATTCCTTTCTGCCGGACGGATGGCTCATAGCCATATTCTACGCGGAAGGAGTTTTTTTATGGTCTTAATTCCCGGTCATGAACTGATGGATGAAGCAGCGATCTCCCGTGCGCTTATCAGGATCTCCCATGAGATAGTTGAGCATAACGACGGTCTTGAGAACGTAGCTATCATCGGCATCCAGAAAAGAGGCGTGCCTCTTGCAACAAGACTTCGCAAATTGCTTGAGGAGATCGAAGGCGTAAAGGTACCGATGGGTATCCTCGACATCACATTCTACAGAGACGACCTCTCGATGCTCTCGGCACATCCTGTCGTAAACGGCACGGACATTCCCTTTGATGTAAATGATAAAAAGATAATCCTGGTTGATGATGTTCTCTTCACAGGCAGAACGACAAGAGCTGCCATAGAGAATATTTTCGATATGGGAAGACCTGCAAACATCCAGCTTGCGATCCTGATCGACAGAGGCCACAGGCAGCTGCCTTTCAGAGCTGATTATGTAGGAAAGAACGTGCCTACCGCAATTACCGAGCACATTGACGTTGAAGTAAAGGAAGTTGACGGTCAGGACCGCGTAATACTGCTTAAGGAGGAAGAAGGATAATGGGACTTAAGAGCAAAGATCTCCTCGGTATGAAGCAACTTACCGCTGATGAGATCATGGAGATCTTAGACACAGCAAAGACGATGAAGCTCGTTATATCGTCTGCCAACAAGAAGACATCACATCTTCAGGGTAAGTCGGTAGTAACGCTCTTCTATGAGAATTCAACAAGAACAAGACTTTCCTTTGAGCTTGCTTCAAAGTACATGGGTTCGGCTTCCGCCAACATCTCAACTTCGGGAAGCTCAGTAAACAAGGGCGAGTCACTTCTTGATACTGCTAGAACGATAGACATGATGGGTACGGACATCATAATCATGAGGCACAACCAGTCCGGTGCGCCTCATTTTATTGCTCCTTACCTTAAGGCATCAGTCGTAAATGCAGGTGACGGAATGAACGAGCATCCTACACAGGCTTTGCTTGACATGCTCACAATGTATGAGAGGTTCGATACTTTCGAAGGCAAGAAGATCGCGATCTGCGGTGATATCTATCATTCAAGAGTCGTCAGATCCAACGCTATCGGACTTTCCAAGCTCGGTGCCCAGGTAAGCGTATACGGACCTAAGACCATGATGCCGATAGGAATCGAGGACATGGGTGTCAGGATCGCCGACAGTGTTGCCGACTGCGTAAAGGATGCCGATGCTGTCATGGGATTAAGAGTCCAGCTCGAGCGCCAGCAGAAATCTCTCTTCCCGTCGATCGCAGAATATGCAAAGTTCTACGCGATCACACCTGAGATGCTTGCTCTTGCAAAGCCGGATGCATTCCTGATGCACCCCGGGCCGTGCAACCACGGAGTAGAGCTCCCGACGGCAGTTTACGACTGCGACCAGTCGGTAATTAATGAACAGGTTACAAACGGTGTAGCAGTCAGAATGGCTGTTCTTTACCTGCTCATGGCAAGGAGGAACCAACTGTGAGAATCATATTATCCAACTGCAAAGTATATAACGATGAGAAGATCAACAAGATCTTCATTGAAGACGGCAAGTTTGCCAATGAATTTGCCGAAGATAAGGCTGACAGAGTAATCGACCTTAAGGGTGCAACTGTAACACCCGGTCTTGTAGACATGCACTGCCACTTAAGAGAACCCGGCGGAGAATATAAGGAAACAATAGCTACAGGTACTGCAAGTGCTGCAAAGGGCGGTTATACATCAATCTGCCCGATGCCTAATACCAATCCCGTAGCTGACAATGCTGCTGTTATCAGCGGAATACTTAAGAAGGCAAAAGAAGCCGACAACTGCCGAGTATATCCCATCGGTGCAGCTACAAAGGGAATCGATGGTGATCTCATCTCAGAGATGGGACTTATGAAGGAAGCAGGTATCGTAGCTGTATCTGATGACGGACACCCGATCAAGAATGCCGGAATCATGAGAAAAGTACTTGAGTATGCTTCTGACTTCGACCTTCCTGTACTTAACCACTGTGAAGACAAGAGCCTTTCTGAAGGTGCAATGAACGAGGGAACAGTATCTACTTCCATCGGTATCAGGGGTATCCCTACGGCAGCTGAGGACATAATGATCGCAAGAGACATAATCCTTTCCGAATATCTTAATATTCCGGTCCATATCTGCCACGTCAGCACTAAGGGCGGCGTCCGCATGATCAGGGATGCTAAGGCAAGGGGAGTAAAGGTTACATGCGAGACATGCCCTCATTATTTCACTCTGACAGACGATATGTGCGCCACATATGACACGAACTTCAAGATGCATCCGCCGCTCAGGACCAGAGATCACCTTGAGGCAATCATTGAAGGAATCAAAGACGGAACGATAGATGCTATCGCTACAGATAATGCGCCTCATCATGCTGACGAGAAAGTTTGTGAATTTTCTGTCGCTTTGAATGGTATATTAGGGTTTGAGACTGCCTTCGCTTTGGGGTACACTTATCTTGTAAAAACAGGTGAGATCACGCTCGCAAAGCTCATCGACCTGATGTGCTTCGCGCCTTCCAACATCTTAAAGCTCGGAAGAGGCGGCATGAATGTGGGCGATGATGCGGATCTCGCGGTCTTTGACCTCGATAACGAGTTTGTTTTCGAGAAGGATAAGATGCTTTCGAAATCTAGAAACACACCGTACGACGGCTATAAGCTCTACGGTGAAACAATACTTACTGTAATGGGAGGAAAGATCACATATGAGAAACTTTGCTGACAGCCTGGTTAGAAGAATTGACGAGCTCGAGAACCCCACGGTTGTAGGCCTCGACACAAAGCTCGACTACATTCCCCAGCATATCAAGGATTATGCAGAGACACTTTTCCCGGAAGAACCCACAAAAGCTACGGCTAAAGCTATCTGGCTCTTCAACAAAGAGATCATCGACCAGACATGTGACATCGTTCCTGCAGTAAAGCTTCAGTACGCTTACTATGAGATGTACGGCTACGATGCGATCAAGACAATGCTCCTTACAGCAAGATATGCCCAGAAGAAGGGCATGCTCGTAATCGGCGACTGCAAGAGAAATGACATCGGATCTACAGCTACTGCTTATGCTGAAGCGATCATAGGTAAGACAGACATTCTCTTAAACGACACAATGGAGATGAGTGGACTTGATGCATGCACGGTCAACTGCTATCTCGGTATCGATGGCGTTAAGCCTTTCATCGACGTATGCAAGCGCGACGGCAAGGGTATTTTCTGTCTTGTTAAGACATCCAATCCTTCATCCGGCGACTTCCAGGATCTTGAGCTCAGTACTGGCGGCAAGCTTTACGAATCTGTTGCTGCAAAAGTAGCAGAGTGGGGCGAAGATCTCATCGGTGAGGAAGGTTTCTCCTCTGTAGGCGCTGTTATCGGTGCTACATATCCCGAGCAGGCTGTCGGACTTAGAAAGATCATGCCTAACGCATTCATGCTCATCCCGGGCTACGGAGCTCAGGGTGCAGGCGCTGACGAGGCAGTCGCAAGCTTTACTGCATACGGCAAGGGCGGTATCGTTAACGCTTCCAGAAGCATCATGACGGCATGGAAGGCAAGAAGCGATTACTTCGGACCTGAAGACTTCGGCAAGGCAGCAAGATTCGAAGCAGAAGACATGAAGGAAAAGCTCAACGCAGCATTACATAATCGTAAGTACGTATAACTAATGGACTTTAAGAAAGAATATAGAATCAAACTCGTCTCAAAAGAATTTCTCAACAGCGACACATGTTATCTCGGATTTGATTGTCCTGATATTGCAAACACCGCTGTTCCCGGACAGTTCGTCAACATTTCGGCAGGAACTGTATTTCTTAAGAGACCTTTTGGAATAGCAAGCACAGACAAAGAAAAAGGAATCTTTTATATCGGTGTCAAAGTCGTTGGCAAAGGCACATCCGAGATATCGCAGTTCGAACCCGGACTTATAGTCGACTGTCTCGGCCCTTTGGGCAAAGGATTTGACTTTGACGGTTTTGATACCGTTATCCTTACAGGCGGCGGCACGGGAGTTTTCCCTATCAATTTTGCATACGAGACGCTTACTTCTTTAGGTAAGAACGTCATCGTGTGCGAAGGATTCAGAAATGCTTCCCAGGTGATCCTCAACAAGCCGTCCTACATTTTAACAACTGATTGCGGTGATTGTGGTATCAAGGGTACTGTTATTGCAGGCCTTGATACCATTGATATTTCTGACACTTCGAAAACACTTATCTGCTGCGTAGGTCCTATCCCGATGATGAAGGCAGTAAGTGCCTGGGCAGATGAAAAGGGCATGAAGTGCCTTGTCTCAATGGAACAGAGAATGGCCTGCGGTGCCGGAATCTGCCTTTGCTGCACGGTAAAGGTAAAAGATGAAGGACCTGACGGCTTCAAGAATGTAAGATGCTGCAAGGACGGTCCTGTTTTCGACAGCACGGAGGTGGTATGGTGATGGGCGCGTTATCAGTAAATGTCGGTAATGTGAGCCTCAAGAGCCCCATTATCC
>X410_Impala__coassemble_123_pt1 | contig 15962 bp, 18 predicted proteins | sample X410_Impala__metabat2_low_PE_001 | metagenome-assembled genome bin X410_Impala | reverse complement strand
TGATAAGGAGTGATAAGGAGTGATAAGGAGTGATAAGGAGTGATAAGGAGTGATAAGGAGTGATATGCCAAATATATCTGGATAAACCTTTCAATAAATTATTATACTTTGAGGCATAGAATTTATCAATTATTTTATGAATATACAAATATACCATTATTTAAAGGTTTATCGGCTGATGTAAGCCTTCGACACATCAGCCGATTACTTCCTTAAAGCTTTCTATATCATCAATCTTTGGCACTCGTAACATAGTAATTCTATCAAGTTGTATCAGACCTTCGCCTTTGTTCATTTTACTATGACAATTAGGTATGTCCGCACCCGTACCGAAAGTAGCAGTCAAAATATTGGATTGCGCATTTCCTAAAAGTATCTTCGTAAGATTACTTCTCGTAGTTGCATTTATGTTTTCCGTACCTGCCGCCTGCATTATCATTAAAATATGAATGTTGCTTTGTCTTGCAAGCACACTCAGATTTTTAACAATGCGTTCAACTTCTTCTTTTTGTTTCTTATCAAGCGATGAAATCAGTGATATGTATTCCTCAATAACAACAAGCATTGGTTTGAATCCTACATCTACCGCAAGCACATTAGGATTTTTATCTAACTCCGGTTGCAATTGTTTCATCCTTGAAGCCATCTGGGATTCCACAGATTGCATTTTCGATACGATATCATCTAATTCATAACTATAATCTGCAAAGTCTCTATATAAGCCATAGGAACGCTTTGGGTCTAATATAACGACTTCATACCCTTTGATGATTGCTTGAACGACCATTTGATTAGCAAGATATGATTTTCCGCTACCTGATTGACCGCTTATTAAAAAATGCGGGTAATCTCTTAATGAAACGACATGCTTTTTATCAAAATATAACGATAGCAAATCCATTGATTTTATCTTGCTCACATAATCAGAAAGTGTATATTGCTCAGGCTTATAGTTTTTCATATCTTCATAGACAATAATTACTTCGGCATTATTCTGAGAAATATAATAGTCCTCAACAATATATCGCTCAGGAAGTGCAGTAGAAAACGAATCTAAATATCTTTCAATGATTGTGCGAATCCTTAGGTTTTTCAGGCTTATTTTTATAATGCCTTTTTTGATTTTAATCTTCGGAAGTTCAACAAATACTTTATCATCATGTTTTATGTACGCACCTACAGAAATGAGATTACTTTCGATATGCGCCAACAAAATACGATTGCTTATATAATTTTTAAGACCTCGATTTTTTATCAATATGATTGTGATTACCGCAACTATGATTATGCCTTCCATAATGATCGCATAACGGCATATATCATTCACTATGCTGATATGAAATAAATATTTATTGGCGATAGGCGCACTCATAAATAAAAGTACGCCCACAACCAACATACATAGAAGAAAGTTACAGTAATACTTACGCTTACTGATTATCATTCTACCACCTCAATAATTGCTTCAACAGAAAGCTGACTTGCATAGTCGCCCCACACACTGCATTTACCGATATTCTTAAAAATGATTTTGTCTCTAATATGATATTTTTCGACATCATCTTCATCGGTATCTTTAATAAGATGAACCTTGAATTTTTCAAAGATATTGCTGACGCTTTCATCTCCATAGTCGGTATTATCTTCCGTAATGATTACATCAATGCTGACACAACCTTTTTTGTCGTTCCACTTGATAGACTGAATCATAAATTGCTTGTCTTTTGCCCACGCTCCAAAATTGAATTGCTGAAATAGATTAAGTTTCTTCATGATAGTTTTTCTCCTTTGCTTTTAATCAGCGGACATACTACCGCTTGTTATAATTAAATAGCCCTTCGTGCAATATAAAAGAGACCGATGTTACTCAGTCTCTTTCGCTATATCGGAGCTTCATATGTTTTGTTATCAGTTACTTTTGTGTACCACAAGGTGTACCAATTTTTCAGAAATTATATAGAGTTATATGAAGATACATAGGATTCAAAATTGCTTGAAAGCCTTTAATATCAACATATATCGGGTTTTATGAGAATACATCGAAATACATCAATTAGGTTCGAATTAAACTGTTTATTATCTGTACTAATCAATTATATCAAAACCAATGTATGCACACGCCGATATGGTATATTCTATGTGTTCTGCATGAACAATCCGAAAAGAAAGAAATCTACGAATGATCAAAGTTTTATTTGTATGTCACGGCAGTCTACATACATAAATGGCAAACGTACTGAAATCAATGGTTTTCGATGGATTTGAAAGGCGTTTTATACCGACTTTATACCGACGTTTTCGACCAAATTGTTTACCTAAATGATATATGCCGAAGCCCGATACCACACTAACATATTAAATACATCCTGTGCTTACAGAATAATCTTTATTCCGGGATCGTTTTTGTTAGGCGAACAAGAAACATAGTCGGCTATTGATTTAATCACCAATATCGTATTTAAAGATTTTGTTTCTCGAGCAATTATTTTCAAATGCTACTTTAAGATTTTGTTGACTGCGGAAAAATCTTAAAGTAGAATTATCTTGAACCAACAGCATCGGAGGCATCCACATGGTAATAAGGGAACACTATCTAAAGCAGATTCGGCCATTCTACGATAGTGATCTGATCAAGATCATTACCGGAATAAGAAGGTGCGGAAAATCTGTCATCCTGGAACAGGTTCAGGATGAGATAAAAGCGGCAGGAAAGCCGTGTCTCTTTCTTGACTTTGATCTTAAGCCTACAAGAAACCTGATTCCCGATGCTGACGCACTTATCGACTATGTCGATAAGTATATAAATAAGGAAAAACTATATGTGTTTCTTGATGAGATACAGAATGTTAAAGAATGGAATGAAGCCTGTCGTACTTTGCGTTTGAAGAATTGCTCGGTCTTTATATCGGGCAGTAATTCCAAACTATTGTCCAAAGAGTTCACCAAAGAACTGTCGGGACGATATATATCATTCCGGGTAAGACCATTTGTATATAAAGAAATCTTGGAATATGCAGAGCAGAACAATATGGAATACAGCATATCCGATTATCTTGTCTGGGGAGGCTTCCCTGCAGCACTGGCGCAGGATGATGTTGCGGCAAAAAAACGCTACCTCACCGATCTGAACGATACGATTGTATATAACGACCTTGAAAACCGTTATAAGATACGCAAAAAGGAAGAGTTTGAAAGAATCGTAGATTATATCTTGATATCCAACGCCCGTATTTTCAGCGCCAAATCAATATCGGATTACATGAAAGGAAACAACATATCCGTATCTGTTCCGACCATAATTAAATATCTTGGATATCTTAGGGAAGCATATGTTATTGCGGACATAGCTCTTTACTCTCCAAAAGCCAAGTCCAAGTTGAATTATTATTTCAAGCTTTATGATGAAGATGTTTCTATGAACAGTATCAGGGTATCCGGGACAAGATATGATCTTACGCACAATCTGGAGAATATTGTTCTTAATGAACTGCTGTTCATGGGTTATGAAATAACTGTATATGATAATAAAGGAAGAGAAATTGATTTCAGGGCTGAGAAAGACGGCAAGACTTATTTGATACAGGTCGCTTATTCTGTTGCCGAAGACAAGGCGTATGAACGGGAATTCTCAGCTTTTTCGAACATTGATAACTCAGTAAAGAAGATCATCATAACAAATGACGATATAGATTATTCAACCAGCACGGTATATCACTATAAACTCAAAAATTTCTTGATGATGGATGAGTTATAAAAGAATGGAAACTATTCCCTATATCATTCTGAGATTATGAGGCAAGCGTTATATATGATGTTTTCTTCCTTAACTCCCGAAGCAACCAATTCCGCTGCAATAGACTGCATCAGACAGGATTTTCAGCGCGTTATTTCAATGTTAAGGCGGTATGTTTTTCATTTTTATCAAAAGTTACCGCTTTAACTCACATTTATCATCATTCCAATGCTTGTTTCCGTCAGAAAATTACCACATCATGCTAAAATACTATCCGGAAATTGCTTAGGAGAATCGTAACTATGATAAAAGTATTATTCGTGTGCCACGGTAACATTTGCCGTTCGACAATGGCACAGTTTATGTTCCAGGATATGGTCAATAAGAAGGGGCTTGCAGACCGTTTTTATATTGACTCTGCTGCCACAAGCACGGAAGAGATCGGAAACGGTCCGCATTATGGTACGGTCGGTAAGATGAGAGAGGTCGGAATACCGGTCCTCCCGCACCGTGCGCGACAAATGACACGCGCCGACTACCAGAACTTCGATTACCTGATCGGCATGGATTCATATAACATCAGAAACATGACAAGGATCGCAGACAGTGATCCCGACGGAAAGATATATCAGATGCTCTCCTTTGCGGGCAGCACAAGGAGCATTGCAGATCCCTGGTACACGGGTAATTTCGATGAGACATATTCTGATCTTGTGGAAGGTCTTGAGGCATTTATGAAGTACCTGGAAACTGAGGTGTTATAATTCAGGTATATTCATTAAGGGGGATAGTATGAATACTTTTAAGAAGATCGCTTGCTCGTTTATGACACTTGCCGTAGTAGTCGGATGTACTGCCTGTGCTTCAAAGGCTTTCGACCACAAGAAAGCCATTAAATACTGTGAAGGCGAAGACTATGAGCTTTTCGATGACGTGGACGATTATGCAGATACATTTAATGAGATCATTATAGGCAACGAGCCCGGTGAAGGTGCTTACATCCATGCAGTTAAGGACGATGCCCAGGATGTCTACGATACAGTCTTTAACCGTTTCGAAGGTTACCCGGAAGCAGACGTAAATGAAGCTACGTCTTTCATATTCTTTGACGAAGGCGTTTTCGTACAAGCGTACGTGCTGACTTTTGATGACGCAAAAGATGCCGAGAAGGTGTATAAGTCCTATGCCAGACATATGAAAGATTATGGAGAGACGGGCGAAGATAAAGGCTATTCTTATTTCATCATGGAAAGAAAATACAGTGATAACCTGAAACAGTATTGCGGCTTCTATCAGAAAAACAATTCGGTATTGTTCGTACAGTGCAATTACAAAAAAGCATCCATGGTTGACGGCATCTGTGAGCACTTCGGCGTCATATCGCCTTCTGAGGCTTGAACGATATAATTATTTGGTAAGAAACTTTTTCGCGGAGGGATAATATGAAAGTATTTAAGAAGATCGCTTGTTCCGTTTTGGCGCTTGGTCTTGTATTGGGACTTACGGCTTGTAAAGCAAAGGAATTCGATCACAAGATGCTCGCTGATTTTTGTGAGGAACAGGATTTCGAAGAGTACGACGATTTCGATGATTTTTATGCAGCATATGGAGATATCATCACCTTCCACACTGCGGAAGAGGGCGTTTATATGTACGCCACAAAAGGTGACGCCCAGGATCTTTACGACAAAGTCCTGAACCGCTTCGGAGACTACCCTACTTATGATGTTTCCGAAGCAACGCTATTCAGTTATAGCGATAAAGAGCAATTGACTGTAGGTTATCTGTTCACTTTTGAAGAAACAAAAGAAGCCGAAAAACTTTTCAAGAAATACTCGAGAGGCTTCGCAGATGACGGCGAGTCAGGTGAGGAAAAGAGCTATTCATACAGCATCGAAACAGGTGACGGTCCTTCAGGCAAGGATACTCTTACCGGAGTATATCTCAAAGGCAACACTGTTCTGATCGTAAGATCCATAACGAAAGATTCCGATCTTGTCGAGGATATGTGCGCATATTTTAAGGTCATCTCACCTACTGAAGCCTGATCATGATACTTGTCTATTGGCTTATCCTGGTTAATCTTGCAGCGTTCATTCTTTATGGAATGGATAAGTCATATGCCAAAAAAGGCGCACGGAGGATTCCCGAAAGGACATTGCTGTTCTGGGCGTGGATCGGCGGTTCCATAGGTGCGTTCCTTGGCATGAGGCTCTTCCACCACAAGACTTTAAAACCGAAGTTCTTCGTGGTTCCCGTACTTATGGTATTGGAAGTTGTCTTGTGCGCGTTCTGTCTTGTTCAGAACTATTCTCTTAAGACAAGCAGCTACGATGTTGATCTGGGTTTGTCTGACGACATAAAGATCGTTCAGGTGTCTGACCTTCACAACCAGTTCTTTGGAATTAGACAGTCTGTTTTGCTGGACCAAATTGAAGCTGTAGATCCTGACATCATTGTCGTTACAGGCGACATCGTTGATTCAACGCACACATCTTATTCCATTGCGATGGACTTCATCGAAGGTGCGGTAAAGATCGCACCCGTTTACTATGTCACGGGCAACCATGAGAACAGGCTGCATGGTGATAAACTTGATAAGTTCTACGATGACATGCGTGCATCGGGAGTTATCTTCCTTGATGACACCTATGTTGATATGGACGGATATGTGCTTGCAGGCATTGCCGATTCATCACTTGAATCGTTTGATGCCTACCCTGCTTTTGGTGATGAGAAGCCTGTCGTAATGCTCGCGCATGAACCTGACTATGTTTCGTTGTATCAGAGTCTTGGCGCAGATCTCGTGCTGACGGGACACGTACACGGCGGACAGATAATCATTCCGGGCAAGGGCGGATTGCTGTCACCTGACTTTACTTTCTTCCCTGAGCTTTATGAGGGCATGCATTCTTATGGCTCCATGACGCTCATCGTCAGCCGCGGCCTGGGCAACAGCGTTGCGCCTGTCAGGATCAATAACTATCCGGAGCTGGTCGTAATTAACGTAACTTGATGGTTTATTGACCGTGAGTATGTTGCACCCCGCTCTTCAGCCGTGTAAAATTTCTTTATGGAATACTCAAGAACGGTCACAACCGAATACGGACTTGTAAGAGGCATCGTCAAAGACGGATGTGAGGAATATCTCGGAATCCCGTTTGCACTGCCTCCTGTGGGCGAGCTTGCTTTTAAGCATCCTCTTCCGCCCGAATCCTGGGAAGGCGTTCTGGATGCCACCAAGGCCCCTATAAGCCCTGTTCAGGGACGCGGAAGGTCTACTATCCAGGCTGACGGCAAGGATTGTCTCTACCTTAATATTTTCGTGCCCCAGGGATTGGAATACGGATCACCTGTCATGGTGTGGTTCTACGGCGGTTCTTATGCAAACGGCGGATGCGGCAAAGTAACCGAAGATTCCGAAGAGCTTTACTACGACATGGCCAAGGTCGCGATCGACTCAAAGACCGTCGTCGTAAGCTTCAACTACCGATTAAATCTTGAAGGATTCTTAAATCTCAATTTCCTCGACAAGAATTTTGACAAGAGCAACGGCCTCTACGACCAGATGGCTGCGCTCAAGTTCATCCGTAATAACATTCACCGCTTCGGCGGAGATGCAGATAACGTTACCGTCTTCGGACAGTCAGCAGGCGCCGCATGCATCCTTGCACTGCTCGGCATGCCCGAAGCAAAGCTGCTGTTCGACAAGGCGATCTTAATGTCACCCTGCGCCAAGTCTTTCTGGACAGAGCAGCAGAGTGAGCGTCTCACACGTAAATATCTCGGATTCCTTGAGGTCAAGGAGAACGAGCTTTATAAGTTGAAAGATCTGCCTATCTGGAAGATCCACGAAGCAAACAAGAAACTTCGTGAATTCGTATTCCGCGAAGGCAATTCGAACTGCGCATTCTCTCCTGTCATTGACGGAGAAGTCATAAAAGGCTGGCCGACGGAACTTGCCAAAGAGTCCAAAAAACCGGTCATTATCGGAACATGCGCTCAGGAAGGTGATGCATTCATTTGCAACATACCGACCGCTGCCCTGCCACTTGCCGCATACTGGTTCAAGTTTAAGTTCAGACCGGGTCCGGGCGCGCGCCGCAAGATGTCAGATGACTTCACTTCGTTCTTCTACGTTGAACCTTCACGCGACGTTGCGCGCAATATCAAGGGACCTTCCTGGGTCTATGAATATGTCTACATGACACCCGACATCGAGAAACGCGGTGCAGGATGCTTCCACGCAAGCGACGTTCCGGTCATGCTGGACAAGTCCGCTCCGTATTGCAAAGTCGAAGATCCCGTCTCACGCCGTGTCGGTGAGAAGATCAGAGAACTCTGGGGTGAGTTTGCCAAGACGGGCAAGGCTCCCTGGCCGATGTATAAGGACGATGAGTACATCCAGCCCATCAAGTAACATTGTTAAATCCGTATTTTCGGCTTTCCGGAACGCATTCCCGAACAAGATAAAAAGTAATTGTTCAACTTATCGAAAAGACATTTAATTCCCTTTTACCTTCTACTATAATAGGTTAGTGTTTTATTGACCTATGGAGGCTTCAAAATGGTTGTATCTACAAAAGGACGTTACGCACTCCGCGTAATGATCGACATCTCAAAGTTCGGCAAGGATTCTTATGTCACGTTAAGCGGCATCGCTGAAAGACAGGGTCTTTCCGAGAAGTATCTTGAATCGATAATCAAGATGCTCGTCCAGAACAACCTCGTTAAGGGCCTCCGCGGCAAGAACGGCGGCTATAAGCTCGCTCGTGATGCAAAAGAGATCACAGCATGGGACATCATCTCAGTAACAGAGAACGACTTCTATGTCGTTGCCTGCATGGATCCTAACGCGCCCGCGTGCGACCGCGTCGCTTCATGCGTTACTCTCCCTATGTGGAAAGAGTTCAGCGATGAGATGCAGAAGTTCTTTAAGAAGTATACGATCGCCGATCTGGCAGCAAAAGAAGCCTGAGCAATCTTGGTTCGTTAATAATGAGAGGCCGCTGAAGTAAGCGGCCTCTTTTTCGTTGAGATGTGGAATTGTTTACCGTTAAAAGGTGTCACTGCGCAAAGCTGATGCCCATGGCAGCTGCGGACGCATAGACAATGATGATCACTAGGACAAAGCAGAACTGGGATCTTGCAAAGTTCTTAACGTTCCTGTTCTTTGCTCCGATAGAAAGTATCAATGCGATAATGACACCGACAAAAGGGATTGCGAAGAGGAAATCATAACCTAAATATCCCCATGCTGAAATTGGCTTATCTGAATGCTCCATAACACACCTCCGATTAATGCGTTTTTGTTATTCATATCTAATCACGACGCACCATCAGAGGCTATCATCAATGTATCGGCACCCTGTCGCTTAATCAACACTTAGTATGGATCGTGTCTACTGTTTGAAAAATATGCTTATATGCAGTGCTTCTCCATTGCCTTAACGATATCTTCATGAGAAATGATGGAATAGATCTTTGTCCCGTATTTTTCTTTAAGATTGATCTGACCTTCGCATTCAGAGCAGTCATCATAGCGGTTAGCGATAACGACAATTGCTTCTATTACCACATTTGCCTTTTGACGTATTTTCCCGATTCTTTCCGCCACGCTCTTTCCGGAAGTGATTAGATCATCGATTATGATCACCCTGTCTCCATCCTTTAATGTATAACCGCAAATATCCCGTCCTTTGCTGTCAGGTACCTGTCTGTCATGACAATAGTTTATGGTTGTTCCGTATTTCTGATATAAAGAGCATGCGGTAGCTGCGGAAAAAGCTATACCGTGATATGCAAGTCCGACAATTGCATCAGCCTGAATATGGTTATCCTGAATACAGTCCGCAAAGTATTCTCCGATCTTCGCGATCTGAGCATTAGTGATGAACTTTTCCGTATCGATGTAATATGGGGAAGTTATTCCGGATTTCAGTTGATAATCTCCAAATGTAAGGATGCCGTTTCCTGCCATAAACTTAATGAACTTTTCCTTGTCCGTCAGTGCATTCAGTTTATAATCCATCAGCTCATCGATCGTGATCCCGAAATATTCAGCCAGTAAGGGAAGCATTGTTATGTCAGGTGTACTGGTCTCATTTTCCCACTTGCTTACTGCCTGACCTGATATGTGCAGTTGTTCTGCCAACTGCTCTTGTGTAACACCTTTGTTGGTGCGAAGAAGTTTGATCTTGTTTCCGATAGTCATGTTTGTTCCTCCATTGAATTTACAGAGGTGCGCATCTCTTAACTGCAAGATACATTACCGTAATGACATAAACAATAACTTAACCTGACAGCTTTGTACAACTGTTGGTTGAATGAGCGTTTTGAGGAATAATACCTCACGAATTAATATATTCAGCTGACGGAAACTGCCTCTCCATAATGAATACGGCTGCGATGATCATCACCATAAGTATCATGCACATGGGGAGCTGTATCTTTCTGAACCGCTCATACTTCTTATGTCCGACAAATAAACTTACGACTATTCCGCACAGGCACAGAGAGGACAGGATCACCAGATTAAATAATCCTGCGAAGTTTCCTCCGGCAGAGCGTCTGCCATATTCCGGAATTACCCAATTCAGAGCTCTTATCGAATATTCGCATCGTATAAAAATCCACCATATCAACAGGCTGACCGGTATTGAGATCAGCCATTTGATCAGTACATTCTTCTTATCCTTGCCGATCATGGCGAAAAGATAGACTAATCCTGTAGCCACAATATATGCCAATGTCAGAAAAGTGGATTTAATCGAAATAATTTCCGACAGAAATATCGCCGTCACATAAAAAACAGAAACCGAACACGCAAGTGCCACGGTATTCAAGATTTCTTTTGATTTATTCATATACCTATTTCCCGTTTTAATAAGCCTCTTTGCACCTGAAAAGTATATCACTCAGGTTTAAGACAGAAATCGGCAGAAATAAGGTAATATGCTTCCAATTATCGGCACTGACAGTTAACAAATAAACAGGGCGTTCATATTCTGAAACACCCTGTTTTTGATAAGTCTATAATCCGTATCAGCGGTCAGTTAATAGTATTCTTTTATTGCCGTATTAGTAAACACTTCATCAAAATGAATATCAGCCCAAGAGCCTTCCTTCACCTTAACAGTATAATTATTTCTCAACTGACCAAAAGCAGCAGTATGCCAACTCACTAACTCAAGATCTTCAGGAACAATTATCGATTGAAGTCCGATGTCAGCGAAAGCAAGTTGACCAACTTCTTTTAATCCACTAGGCAACGTAATTTCAGATACATTTTTACATCCCTTAAAACAAGAATCTCCTATGGTTGTAATCGAATCAGGAAAATTAATAGTATTTAATGATTCACATTTGAAAAATGCACTACGACCAATTTCAGTAATATTTCCTTCAATAACTACTGTTTCGAGATCAGAACATCCAAAAAAACACGATTGGGGAATTTCAGTAACATTTTCAGGTATAGTAATTTCCTTTAAGGAAGAACATCCTGAAAACGAACATAAGACTGAAAGATTCGCAGGCAACTCAACAGTTTCCAAGGTGTCACAATTAGCAAAAAAGGTGACAATTTCCACATCATCATCACTCTCAAAAGTTACATGTTTTACGACACCGCCGGAAATAGAACCTGCAAGCTCTACTCCAGCAGGAATAACAACTGATTCTTTTGTTTTTCCTGTTTCAGATAAACCGGTTATTCTATAACCGGAACCTGAAGGTTCATACTTGAAATCCTCATTTCGATCGTCTGATGTTACTGACTCTTCGTCTCTCGATCCTCTGTCGGATCTGCCTTTGCCTTTATCCTTTGCGCATGCAACGCATGACAGTACCATAGCTGCAACAAGTGCAACTGCTAAAATTTTCTTTTTCATGATTGTCTCCCTTAATCCAAATTAAAGCTCTGAAAAGCGTATTTCGTAATAGACGATTCCATTCACTTCTAACGCTGTATAATTAACGGTCAAAGTCTGGTCTTTATTGATCTTTATCTTATAACCGCCGTCATACATTCCGTTCAGATCATGCTCTTCGATATCTGCTCCCTCTGCGGCATAGTGATCCTTTATTGCTTCAACAACTGCAATTGCCTTGTCTTGATCGAAGACTATGCAGTCCATGGCAAATTCAATCTCATTACGCCTGTCAAAGCCGTCTACTTCCATAAATACAATATGATCAGTTCTGGCTCCAACATATGAAGTATAAAAAACATCCACATCATCGTGCTGATCGTCTATTTTGTATTTTTCAGGTTTCACCAGAAGATATTGCTCAAAATCTTCGACATTATCCACTGTGAGTTCATGAGCGCTGTCAAAATAATAGATATAAAGATCTGCTATTTCTTCAGGGGTCATATCCTGAATGTAGTACCATGATTCGTCGTCATAATATCCGGTGTTCCTGTCAGAAGTTCCGGCTGTCGAATTCCCGTTGTTTGCGGTTGTCTCCTTTACTTCCTCATTCTCTGAAATCACTGTAGTATCTGTTGTCTCAGGCGGTCTTCCCGGCTTATTTACTATAGCCAGAATGACTCCGACTGTGACGCCGACTGCAACTACTGAGGCTACACCTCCGATTACGATTTTGTTTATCATTATCCCTGTTCCTTTCTTTGCTGCTGAAGCAGCGATCTTTGTTGCGGCTCCCGCGTTGGAAGCCTGTGCTGATGCGGACAGAGATATAAGTTTTGCGGGCATGGCCTTGAAAGGCACCTGCTCGGCTTCTTTCATGAAAAGCTTGCTCAAGAACGGCAGAGCCATGCCAAACAACTTCGTCTTGTTATCTTTTTCATATTTCTCGACCTCCTTCTTGATCTTGTTTCTGGCAAAATTCAGACGGCGTCGTACCGTTCCTTCCGGAACGCCTAATGCTTCAGCAATGTCCCTGGTGCTCATCTCATCAAAGTAGAAGAGGATAAGTGTTCTCCTGATGTCTTCAGACAATGAATTATTGATGATGTCCATGACGATCCTTCTGGCATCCTCCGATTCAACGATCGAATCAGGAAGAAAATCTTCCGGGACTGCTTCTACGCTTTCAAAGAACTCTTCATCCATGTTGTCGGTCTTATCAACCTTGATACGGTTAAGACACTTGTTTGCCGCGATCTTCTTGAGCAGTGCGGTTACCTTGCCGAGGTCACTGATATCGCCGTAGTTTTCCATGAATGCAATAAACGTTTCCTGGACAATGTCTTCTGCATCAGACTCATTTTTCAAAAGCTGCATGGCTGTCCAATACACCGGCTTGTAAGCTTCGTTATAGATCTTTTCGAGTTCTTTTTCGGTCATCCTTTTGCCTCCTTTCTATCCGCATCTACTTACCTAACAACTATGAGATGCGAATTGTTCGCTGGTCGGAGAAAATTTTTTCGACTTATAAATAATAACATTCAAATTAAAAGGGTATCCCACTCTCCATGAGATACCCTGTGTTACTTCTGTCCGTTTTGTCCTGGTCGGGAAAATTATTCGTCCAAAAGCATGTATAACGTTTTGTAAAGCTGTACCGCATCCTCTTTGGAAAGCTTTACGCACGAACTTATTTTGGCGGGGATGTTTTTCGCCTTCTTGTATAACGCCTTTCCTTCTTCGGTCAGCGTAACGACGACTACTCTTTCATCTTCTTCGCTTCGTGTCCTTTTGATCAGGCCCTGCTTTTCGGTGTTCTTGAGCATCGGAGTAACCGTTCCGGTATCAAGCTTTAACTTCTTGCAGAGCTCACCGACTGTGATGCTCTCCTCTTCCCATAGCACGAGGAACATGATGTACTGTGTGTACGTTATTCCCAGCGGCTTAAGGTAAGGTGTGTAGAGATTTACTATCTTTCGCGCTGCAGCATATAAGGGAAAGCACAGCTGCGAATCAAGTTTCATGTTGTCATTCACTTTCATATAGGATCACCCCTGATCAGATAAGACTCTCGACGAACTTTCTGACCTCCTTCATGTCAGCAGTCGGTTCAAATCTCTTAACTACGTTTCCTTCGCGGTCGACGACGAACTTCGTGAAGTTCCATTTGATGTCGGGCTTGGATGCATAATCCTTATCCTGCTTCTGAGCCATCTTGCTCATAAGGAGCGCTGTCGGTCCTTTGCCGAAACCTTCGAAGCCCTTCTGCTCCTTGAGGTATTTGAAAAGAGGAAGCGCGTTCTCGCCGTTAACGTCAGACTTCTTCATCTGAGGGAACTGCGTCTTGTACTTGAGCGTACAGAAATCGTGGATCTCCTCGTCCGTGCCGGGTGTCTGGCCTGCGAACTGGTTGCAGGGAACATCGATGACCTCGAATCCCTTGTCATGGAAGTCTTCGTACATCTGCTCGATCGGCTTGTAATGAGGTGTGAAGCCGCAGCCTGTTGCAGTATTAACAATGAGTATTACCTTACCTTCGTAATCCTTGAGGGAAATCTCTTCTCCTTTGGGTGTGGGAACCGTGTAATCGTAGATCGACATATCGTTGTTCTCCTTTCGTTTTCATTTGATAAAATTATATTTGGTCAAATATAAATAGTCAACCCAAAAAGAGGCACCTTGTAAAAGATGCCTCCGATAATTGATATTAATATCCGAAAACTAATTCTCGTTCGGGTACACGAGCCTCTGATCGGTGTTGAACCATTCTGAAATCGTTCTGAACATCTTAACTACGAACTTGCCGCTCTCGGTGATTGAATACGTGCCGTCGGGATTCTGAACTATCGTTCCCGTCTCAACCTGCTCATGGAAACGCTTTTCGAAAGCACCATAGTCTTCCACGTACTTTGTAGTGAATACTTCTCCGACGGATTCCTCAGTAAAAGTCTGGTCGGAATTCTCATCCATGTAGCTTAACATGAACACTGAGACCGAACGCTCGACCGTAACGGGAATGAGCGTAAGGAACACCATGTTTACGCAGCAGAAAATAACGAACATCATGATGATGTCCCTTATGGTTACGAAGCCCCAGAACTTTCTGATGACACCCATTATCACTGCCGATATGACACCGGTGATGATGATGAATGCGGCGCCCCTGTACATGAGGACGTCCATGCTCGCAAGAAAGCTTGTGTGGAACAAAGCAATGAACAGCGCCGTGCACACAATATAAATAAGTGCATATACTCCTATTAAAGCAAATACGCTCCCTGCCGTGCCGCTGCCCTTGCTTGTCTTAGACATTTGCCTGTTCCCCACTCTTCCTTTTGATTTCTTCTTCAGCAAGTGCTCTTTCCTTCGCGATCGGATCGGCTATAAAAGCGGTACCGCTCTGGCTGATCTGAATGGCCGTTCCGCAGAACTGGCAAAAACCGGTAGAGCCCCTTCTGATCCTGTTGCCTGTCGAACCGCAGTTCGGACATTCAACAGCTACGCTGGCACGTGCGATCTCGTCTTCCAGCATCGTTCTTCTATATCTTGAATTTTCTTCGATAGTCTTCTCTCTAGAGGCTTCAGCCTGAAGTCTTGCTCTCTCGGAAGCGGTTCTTGAACGCTCTATCTCTTGCTGCTTCAGGATATGATCACTAACTCTGAAACCAATCTTGATGAGATTGTTTAACCCTATCCCAAACATGAGTTATTCCTCCTATAAATCTATCCGAATATTCCGATAGATATTATAGCAGATTTGCAAGTTCGCGTGCCAATCTCGCGACGGGCAGACCCACCACATTGGAGTAGTCTCCGTCGATCCTTTTTATCAGTAATGCACCCATGTCCTGGATGCCGTATGAACCTGCTTTATCGTAGGGTGAGCCGCTGTCACAGTAGTCCGATATGAGCTTACTCTGGAACTCATCCAGCCGGTAGAATTCGACGCGTGTTTCTTCCGTGAATACGATCTTTTTTGACACTGCGAAAAGAGCGACTCCGGTCGCGACGACATGCTCTTTTCCGCACATAGATGAAAGCATCCTTACGGCGTCTTCCCGGTCTTCGGGTTTGCCGTAGATCACGTCACCCAAAATGACCGATGTATCTGCGCCGATGACGATCGAATTCTCCTTTTCTTCTTCCGACAGGGAATCGAAAACAGCCTTCGCTTTTATCTCGGCAAGATGCTCGCTGACCTTAAGCGCGGGCGTACCCTCTTCTTCCATCTTGATCTCAGCGGCACGTTCGTCGACGTCAGCCGTAATGACGGCGAAATCTTTTATAACCAAAGACAGCAATTCGCGCCTCCTGGGAGACGCGCTTGCTAAAATAGTATTCTTATTGATCTTTAC
>X410_Impala__coassemble_122_pt1 | contig 15968 bp, 12 predicted proteins | sample X410_Impala__metabat2_low_PE_001 | metagenome-assembled genome bin X410_Impala | reverse complement strand
CATGGGATTTGCGTTCGACGAAACGTCGACGAAAATGACGTTTTTCGTCAACAGAATCGTCAAAATGAGCTGGATTCGACGAAATCATTGACGATTTCGCCCGTTTTCGTCGACAAATCGTCGACGGGGTGTCAGCGAAAACAAAAGGATGCCCCGCGGGACATCCTTCAATTAATCATCCTTCAACTAATCATCCTTAATTAATCAATGATGTAAGAACGGGTCGTAACTGCTCAGATCATAGGATGGTACTGCGACAACATGGCAGTATGTTTTCTGCGCGACGGTGTCGTCGGAGATATCGATCTGCGGCTCTTCGACGTAGGCGAAGCCCGTGTAGTCTTCAGATACTATGAATGCATCGGCGGAGACTTCATCAAAGCTCAGGTATTCGTCGCATTCGATGATCTCAACTGCTATGCAGACCGCATAGTAAACATCGTAATCAGGATCAGCAAAAATTTCAAAATCTTCCATCTCACTCAGCTTGATGCCGGTGTCCTTTTCGAACTGCCTGAGCTCCTCGATGCTGGTGATGAGCCTTCTTGCATTATCGAGTCTTGCGTTAGGGCACTCGAATGTCTCAAGGAATGTCTCGTTCCCGGAATAGACAGAGGCAGCACTTTTAAAATCGGTGGTCTTAAATAAACCTTCTATAAGTGCATCTGCCTTTTTTGCGTGGCGGTCATCAAGAGCGCCGTTCTGGTCGCCTGATTCGCTGAGCGTGATCCACTCGCCGTCAACATTGACTTCAATAACACTTGTGCCTGCATCACATGCATACAGATCTTCGTATACGAATTCGGCATCCGGATCGATCTGCATAGCCTGCTGATAGATCTTGAGAAGCTGGTTCTCATCTATATAAGCTCTGGGTTTGGTGTACTTCTTAAGAAGCGCGATCCTGTCCTCTTCAGTAAGATTTTTCTGACCATATGAATAGTAGCCTTCAAAGGACTCGCTGGAACTGTACACACTGCCGTCAGAAAACACATAAGTCACGCTGCTGTGATATCCCCATGCGCCGTTCTTGTGGCTTGATCTGATAATAACCTCATCTTCGGGAAGTTCATCTACTACCGGTTTATTGTCTTTCGTTTCTTCCGTCTCTCTGGTGTTCGTACAGCCACAGCAGAATACGGACAAGCAAATCGAGCCGGTCAGAACTGATGCGATCATCTTTGTAAGTTTCATAAGGATTCCCTCCCAAGGTTTTCTACTTATAAAACAGATTTAAATCCCGGCTTGTTGCACCGGGACCTCGAAAACATAATGTAAAAGCCTTTATCAGCCGGCCTTTTCGTCGATTGCCCTGGCAAGCTGGTCAGCGCATGAAGTGCCCTTCATGCCGCATGTGTTGCCTCTTAAGATCTCAGCAACTTCCTTGGCGTCCTTGCCTTCAACGAGTCTGCCGATGGCCTTGAGGTTGCCGTTGCATCCTCCGATGAACTGCACGTTGTAAAGCTTGCCGTCTTCTAAATCAAAATCTATCTGGATGGAGCATACGCCCTTGGGTGTGAATGTTACGTGTTCCATAGTTTCCTCCGTGTCTGAAGTATAAGATATTATACCTTGTTTTTTAATATGTTATTATGTTGCAAGCAATTCTCAGGGAGAGCCGGCAGATGGATTTTATTAAGCTTACACCAGGCGATATTAACGGCATAAAAGAGATGTCAGAGATGGCGACCGCCATTTTGCGCGAACACTACGACCCTATCATCGGTAAAGAGCAGAATGATTACATGCTCAAGATGTTCCAGTCTGAAGAAGCAGTAGCAGAGCAGCTCTCTCACGGCTACAACTACTATTTCGCAAAGAACGAAGGCGCGAATGCCGGTTTTCTCGCGTTCTATCCGAGAGAGGGAGCGCTTTATCTCAGCAAGTTATATCTGTATAAGGACCAGCGCGGGAAAGGCTTTTCGAGAGTCATGCTGGAATTTCTTAAGGAAAAAGCAAAAGAGCTCGGCCTTAACAGGATCGAGCTCAATGTAAACAGGAATAACCCTTCTGTGCAGATCTATGAGAAGCTTGGCTTCACCGTTGCGTGGGAAGAGAAAAACGATATCGGCAACGGTTTTTACATGGACGATTACGTATACGCTTTGGAATTCTGATAATATCAGTAACCCATCACGTTGATAAGCAAAAGCCAGCTCATTCCATAGTAGCAGCCGACGGCGATAAGGTCGTTGAGTGTTGTGATCAACGGTCCTGACGCAACTGCAGGGTCGATCTTGATCTTCTTGAAGAACAACGGGATAAGCGTTCCGACGATCGAAGAGAAGATCATGGAGACGAGCAAAGCTGCGCCGATGCATCCGCTTACTGCAAATGCAAACTGGGGCTCTCTGTGTTTGATCACCATGAGATATACGCCGATCAGTATGACCGATGCCACGCCTAAGATAAGACCTACTGACAGACCGACTCTTGCTTCCTTAAATACGAGCTTGATCTTCTGGCCTGCCGTGAGGTTCTCGTCCGTGAGAACTCTGATCGTGACAGCGAGCGACTGTGTGCCGACGTTACCTGCCATGTCGAGGATCAGTGACTGGAATGCCATGATGATCGTGAGCTGTGCGATGACCGCCTCGAAAGCACCGACCAGCGTGGATACGACCATGCCGAGACCGAGCAGTATGAGAAGCCAGGGCATTCTCTTGCGGATACTCTGGGGCAAAGGCTCCTTGATATCTTCTTCTGCAGTAAGTCCGGCGAGCTTGACGTAGTCTTCTCCTAACTCGTCATCGACAACTTCGACGATGCTCTGTGATGTGATAACGCCGAGTATCTTGTTGTCTTCATCAAGTACCGGGATCAAGTCCTCCGAATAGTCCTTGAGCTTTTCGATACAGTCATCGATCTGCTCGTTGGCGTAAACGTAAGGGAACGACGTAACTATCAGCGTGTTGAGGTCCGTCGTGCTCCTTGCCGTAATGAGATCTTTCAACGTGAGAGCGCCGTAGAACAGTCCCTCGTCATCTTCAACGAAGAGTGTCGAGATGTTGTCATTCTCTTCAGCCTGTGTAACGAGCGCGCTCATTGCCTGCTTGACCGAGAGGTCCAGGCCGATACGGATGAAGTTTGCGGTCATCTTGGAACCGATCTCGTCTTCATCGTATGAAGCGATGATGCTGATCTCTTTTCTGACTTCAGTATCGAGAGCATCGATGATGAGACCTCTTCTCTCCTTGTCGAGCTCCCTTAAAACATTGGCAGCCGTGTCCGTCTCGAGTTCCGAGATGACTGCCGCAGCACGCCTGATGTCCATCTCATTGATGTAAGCACTTACCTGCTCTTCTTCGAGACACTCGAAAGATTCGGCAAGCAGTGTCTTACCGCAGACCCTGAAAAGCTTCTTACGCTCTGTGTCGTTAAGCTCTTCCAAGATCTGTGCGATGTCACTTGCGTGATAATCTTCTAACTTGTAATGAATTACCCTTGGGGAATCGTTACCCCTCATCAGTGAGATTATCTCGTCCTGATAATCTCTTCTTATTTCCTTCTCTGCCATTTGTCTCCTCCTAAAAGTAAACAAACGACGGGAACAAAAAACCTCCGCTTTGCTTTGGGCAAACAGAGGTGACGATACATCATTTAGTCCTTAAGGTCCGATACGGTCATCGACTGGCACTTTAAGGAACAAAGGATATTTCGGCCGCGTTTCCCTCGTTTGTCGCAACTGTCACCAGCGTCCACCGTATTCACCTCACTTTTATAATGGGATTGGGGGTTAACTCCCCGTTCGAAATTCTATCACGCTAAAGAGTATTTGTTAACCCTTATTTTTACGCTCTTTGCGGACTTTTATCAGGATCCCCGCAACTGATATCACGAGTACCAGCGGGAAGACCGCTCCGGCAAGAACGCCTTTCTTCAGGTCATCGTTGTTCATTTGCGCGAAAAACCCCACGATACCGGGTCCCAATGCGCCTCCGAGATCACCTGCCATCGCAAGAAAAGCGAACATCGCAGTGCCGCCTCTGGGCAGTCTTTTTGAGAGGATGCTTATCGTTCCGGGCCACATTATGCCGACGGAAAATCCGCAGATGATGCAGCCCAAAAGACAGACCATCGGAGACTTCGACAGAGATGCCGCAAGATAACACGCAAGGCAGAGTACACCTGAGCCGAACATGAATTTGGTGAGGTCGAGTTTATTTCCGAACTTGCCGTATATAACTCTTGAGATGCCCATCGCGACTGCGAAAAGACAAGGGCCTACAAGATCACCCGTCGTCTTCTGCATTCCGATGGCGGACTCCGCAAATGCCGAGAACCACTGTGCCATCGCGATCTCAGATGAACCGGCACAGACCATGAGTACGATTCCGAGAAGAAACATCGGTGTCTTGAAAAGCTTGCCAATGCTCATCTCCTTGCCGTCTTCAGTGAGAGTCTCAATGGGACAGACCGCAAAATTGATAATGTTTATGAAAGGGATCAGGGCCCATATGCACGGGAGCCATCTCCAGTGGTCGATGCCGAACACATAAAAGAAGACAGTCGACAAAACAATTACGCCGACACTTCCCCAGCAGTAGAACGAATGAAGGATGCTCATGACCGATGCTTTGTTGTCAAAAGGACATGCTTCTACGATAGGGCTCGCAAGAACTTCGATCAGGCCGCTTCCGATCGCATAAAGGATCGTGCTTGCCAGGATCCCGACAAATGGATCGGGAAGAATGAACGGCAGAAAAGAAAGACCTACAAGGCCGATCCCGGCAAGAGCTTCAGAGATCAGCGCTCCCATCCTGTATCCGATCTTATTGATGAATCCGGCACAGATGAGATCGACCGTAAGCTGGGTAATAAAGAATGCGATCGGGATAAGGGCTATCTTTCCCAGTGATATGCCGAACTGGGTGTGGAATCTTAAGAAAAGCAGGGGTACAAGATTGGCGGTTATCGCCTGTGTGATAAAGGCCAGATAACAAGCCGTCAATGTCCTGTTGTATTTACTGCCCTGAGACATGTTCACCCCGTATTGTTTTCGAAATGTTACTGAGATTATATCAGCCCGGCAAAACGGCCTTCTTCAGACATAAGACTTATTTGTTGATTATTTTATACATTCTGAATGTTGGTATAATAGTGAAGATTTATTTTTCTTGGAGTACTTAATGATCAATTTCGGATTTTCATATGTCGGACTGATATATCTGGCCATGCTGTTTATCCCGAATATCATCTGGGCTAAGAACAAGCCTGAGGGATATGAGGAATACGCAAAGAACGAGAACAAGATCCTTCTGGCGATCGAGCGCGCGGGCGAAGTTATAATCTCATGCCTGGTGCTTGTAATAAGCGACACCAACATAAGACCCACATCATGGTGGATCGGCTGGCTCATCGCATCCTTCCTCTGCATGGTCCTCTATGAGTTCTACTGGCTCAGATATTTCAGGAGCAAGAAGACCATGGCTGACATGTACTCCTCTTTTGCAGGCTTCCCCGTAGCGGGAGCAACTCTGCCCGTAATCGCATTCTTCCTTTTGGGGATCTATGCTTCCAACCTGTTCATCGTAATCGCCTCGCTGATACTCGGAATCGGCCACATCGGAATCCACCTCATGCACAGAAGCGAGGCAGGCATCGACCCCAAAAAGAAAACCACCATCAGAGCGCTTCTCGGTCTGGTCCAGATATTCATTGCCATTCCGCTCGTCATAGTTACCGCAACTTCGATCTTCTACATCGCCAAGAGAAACATCAACTATCTTTCCAACTTCATCAATCCTTTCAAAGGCGTTAATGAACAGACTTATGTTGAGATCAATGGCATGAAGCAGTTCATTTCGATCCGCGGCAAGAACAAAGACAACCCGGTGATCCTTTTCCTTCACGGTGGTCCTTTGAGCCCTGATTCTTATGTAACTTACCTGTACTCTGACGACCTCATCGACGATTACACATTTGTCTGCTGGGATCAGCGCGGCTGCGGAAGAACTTATGTCGCTAACGACGATAAGTCCAACTCGACAGTATCTTTCGAGCAGGCCATGGATGACGTTGATGCACTTACCGACTATCTCCGCGAAAGATTCGACCAGGAGAAGATCATAATCATCGGCCACTCTTACGGCTCGATCCTCGGCGCGAGATATGTTTACGACCATCCCGAAAAGGTTACGGCCTACATCGGCGTCGGACAGTTCGTAAGCGACAGGCTTTCCACCATATCCGAGTATGAGGATGCACTCAGACTGGCAGAAGAAGCAGGCGATGATACGACCGGAATGAAGATGGCTTATGAGACTTATCTCAACGACCCTTCGTATTTCAATTCAAACGAACTCTCCGCTTATGCGCTTCAGTACCACCCCTACCCTGACTATTCCCAGGTTATCCTCGGTGCTATCGAATCACCATATCTCGGCACGGATGATCTCATCTGGTTCATGAGCACGATGAGCGAAGAAGAAGTGGAAAAACTTCAGGGAAGCCTCATCGATACCTGCATGGAAACCGACCTTACGACACAGACAAGTTATGAGGTTCCGGTCTTCTTTATATCAGGTGAATACGATTGGGCATGTTCACACGAGGTCATGGTCGAATATGCGGATATGATCGGCGCGGATTATGTCCTGATCCCGGGCGGAAATCACAACGTTCAGGGCGACCACCCTCATGAATTTGCCGCTGACGTTAAGGCATACCTTAAGTCACTGTCACTCTGATAAATAATGTTTCAAAAAATACCGTCCGGAACCTCAAAAAGGAACCGGACGGTTTTTAATTGCATATTTAAAATATCAGATCAGCCCTGGGCTTCGAACTTCTCGACGCCTTCCTTAAGTATCTCGATGATAGGAAGATGCTGAGGGCATACGCCTTCGCACTGACCGCATCCGATACAGTCGGAGGCCTTGCCGTTACCGTCTCTTGCAACCAAGCCGTTGTAGAAGAACTGCGGTCTCATGTCACCCGGGAACTTACGCTTTGTGTTGATTGCGCTGATGATGTCAGGAATGCTGATGCTCATGGGGCATCCGTCTACGCAGTATCTGCATGCCGTACAGCCAACCTGCTCAACTCTGAACATTGCTTCGACAACCTTATCGATCGCAGCCTTTTCTTCATCAGAAAGCGGCTCGAAATTCCTGAATGTATTCATGTTGTCTTCCATCTGCTCCTGAGTGGTCATGCCGCTTAAGATAGTGGCAATTCCGGGAAGGCTTCCTACATAACGGAATGCCCAGGAAGCAACTGACTTGTCGGGACGTACGCTCTTTAAGATCTCAGTGCACTCTTCATCGTGGTTTGCGAGCTTGCCGCCCTTGCAGGGTTCCATGACGATGATCGGAATGTTTCTGTCAGCAAGGATCTTGTATAGCTCACCTGAATGAACGATCTTGTTGTCCCAGTCAGCGTAGTTAAGCTGGATCTGAACGAACTCGATCTCAGGGTGGCTGTCTACGATCTTTACGAGGAGCTCAGGTGTGCCGTGATATGAGAAACCGAGATGCTTTATCTTGCCCTCTTCCCTCTTTTGCACGCCCCAGTTAAAGCAATCGTATTTTACGTATGTATCGTAGTTGTTGCCGTCTTCGATGCTGTGCAGGAGATAGTAATCGAAGTAGTCGACACCGCATCTTTCGAGCTGTTCATTAAAGATCTTGTCCCTGTCTTCAAAAGAATGGATGGACCATGCGGGAAGCTTTGTAGCAAGGGTAAAAGAATCTCTGGGATATCTCTTAACGATGGCTTCCTTGACGGTCTTCTCGGAGTTACCGCCGTGATAAACATATGCCGTGTCGAAATAATTGAATCCGGCATCCATGTACGCATCAACCATCTTGTTGACCTTTTCGATATCAATGACCCCGTCATTTTCCGGAAGTCTCATAAGACCAAAACCAATCTTGGGCATCTCGTTGACATTTACGCTCATAGCAGTACCTCCTGACTAATTTCAGATAAAGATACTCGGATTATAGCAAAGGAATTATACGTACTTCTGTCTGATTGCCGCTTATTTTGTAAAGTTTAAGTTTTACCTTTTTATGCTTCGCACCCCGATAAACCGGTTCCCAAGTATATAATTTCCGGATTTTTATACTTTAGGGGTCCTTTTGGTGGCTCCGGGTATAAACATAAAAACACCCGCCATCTTAAAGACAGCGGGCGCTTGAGGCATATGTAAGTTTTTTATCTTTCGTCCAACTATTAATCAGCGAAAAGAGGTGTTGAGAGATATCTGTCGCCTGTATCAGGGAGCAAAGCTACGATCGTCTTGCCCTTGTTCTCGGGACGCTTAGCGAGTTCGATTGCTGCCCAGAGAGCCGCACCGGATGAGATTCCTACGAGGACACCTTCGTTCTTGCCCAGGAGCTTGCCTGTAGCGAAAGCATCGTCGTTAGTAACGGGAATAACCTCATCGTAAACGCTTGTGTTGAGAACTTCAGGTACGAAGCCTGCACCGATACCCTGGATCTTGTGGCTACCTGCAGTACCCTTACTCAGAACGGGAGAATCAGCAGGCTCAACAGCTACAACCTTAACGGAAGCCTTCTGTGACTTCAGGTATTCGCCTACGCCGGTAACTGTTCCGCCTGTACCTACACCTGCAACGAAAATATCAACTTCGCCGTCTGTGTCTTCCCAGATTTCAGGACCTGTCGTCTCTTTGTGAGCCTTAGGATTTGCGGGGTTGATGAACTGGCCTGCAATGATGCTGTTAGGGATCTCAGCCTGGAGTTCCTCAGCCTTTGCGATTGCACCCTTCATTCCCTTAGCGCCCTCTGTGAGGACGAGCTCAGCGCCGTATGCCTTGATAAGCTGTCTTCTCTCAACGCTCATCGTCTCAGGCATTGTGATGATAAGACGATATCCTTTAGCAGCTGCAACAGATGCAAGACCGATACCTGTGTTTCCGCTTGTAGGCTCGATGATGACACTGCCTTCCTTAAGTCTGCCGGAAGCCTCAGCATCCTCGATGATGGCCTTGGCAATACGGTCCTTAACGCTTCCTGCGGGATTGAAGTATTCAAGCTTTGCAACGAGCTTTGCTTCGAGTCCTAAAGACTTTTCGAGGTGTGTGAGCTCAAGAAGCGGTGTTTTGCCGATAAGCTGGTCTGCTGATGTATAAACCTTAGACATAGATAGTCCTCCTGTTGTAACTGCTGAATAGTATTATATCGCTTAATTTGGAAATCAGATTGCTGCGAAACCGTTCTCGAGGTCAGCGATGATGTCATCGATGTGCTCTGTACCGATGGAGAGACGGATCGTGCTCTGATGGATGCCGATGCTGTCGAGATCCTCTTCGGAAAGCTGTGAGTGTGTTGTGCTTGCCGGATGGATTACAAGGCTCTTAACATCTGCAACGTTAGCGAGGAGTGAGAAGATCTTCAGGTTATCGATAAACTTGAATGCTTCTTCCTTGCCGCCCTTAACATCGAATGTAAAGATAGAACCGCCGCCATTGGGGAAGTACTTCTTATACAATTCGTGATCGGGATGATCTGCAAGTGAAGGATGGTTTACCTTTGCAACCTTCGGATGATTTACGAGGAATTCCAATACCTTATTTGTATTCTCAACGTGACGCTCAACTCTCAAAGACAGTGTCTCTGTACCCTGCAGGAGAAGGAATGCAGCGAAAGGTGAGATAGCTGCACCTGTGTCTCTCAAAAGAACTGTTCTGACATAGATAGCGAATGCGGGCTTGCCGACTGCCTCTGTGAACTTGATTCCGTGATAGCTGGGGTTGGGTTCTGAGAGCCAGGGATACTTGCCGGAAGCTGCCCAGTCGAAGTTACCCGAATCAACGATAACGCCGCCCAATGTTGTGCCGTGACCGCCGATGAACTTTGTAGCTGAGTGAACTACGATATCCGCACCGTGCTCGATAGGTCTGATGAGATAAGGTGTACCGAATGTGTTGTCGATAACGAGCGGGATGCCTGCTGCGTGAGCGATCTTAGCGAGAGCTTCGATATCCGGGATATCTGATGAAGGGTTACCGAGTGTCTCGATGTAGAGAGCCTTTGTGTTGGGCTTGATGGCAGCCTTTACCTCGTCCAGATCATGGATATTAACCAATGTTGTATCAATACCATAAAGAGGGAGTGTGTTTGCGAGAAGGTTCTCTGAACCGCCGTAGATCGTCTTCTGGGCTACGATGTGCTCGCCCTTAACTGCGAGACCCAGGATGGTGTAAGTGATCGCTGATGCACCGGAAGCTACTGCAAGACCTGCAACGCCGCCTTCAAGTGCTGCGATTCTGTCTTCGAAAACGCCCTGTGTGGAGTTTGTGATTCTTCCATAAACGTTACCTGCATCTGAAAGGTTAAATCTTGCCTCTGCGTGTGCTGAGTTATGGAATACATATGAAGTTGTCTGGTAAATCGGTACTGCGCGTGCGTCTGATGCAGGATCGGCCTGCTCCTGGCCTACGTGGAGCTGAAGAGTTTCAAATTTATAGTTGGACATAATTGTGTTTTTCCTTTCTTAATTCAAATAGTTATAGTTGTGCTGTCGGAACAGCGGCTGTTTGAACAAGAACAACACATTCGTCCACAACGGAAGTTATTACGGACTAATGTCTGAAAATAGAACTTGCGGTCGTACATAACTCCCGTCCTCCTCTCTTCAATGAATTTTTGCATATGATAATCGGTTAAACCCACCTTGTCAATAGGATTATTATAAATTTTTTCATGAGCTTTCTTCACTTCAGGCTGTTGATGAAATGCCGACAGTCGATTTGGCACCGCGAAAACAACATGTTTTCAAGATGCGGTCGCATATTTTTCGCGATTGGCAACACATCAGATAAAGACTGTTGCTTAGTCAACTAATGCCTGATTCATTGATCATTGTTTGCCCTATTTGTCGGTGTTTAAATGAAGCCATCAAACAAAACGCCGGAAGGCAAATAAGAAAGGACAAACAAAATGAAAAAGAACGTATTTGTATTACTCGGTATCACAACAGCCCTCGTAACATCAATCGCAGTCGCAGCCTGCGCAACAAAAAAGAACCAGGTTAAGACACAGCCACAGATCCCTCACAAAGAAACAACCATTACAGAGACAACAATTTCTGATGACGGCCAGAATCCCGCGATGAATTATATCGGCAGATACTACGGCGGCAGAGCCTGCGTCACCGTTGATGCAGTAGGTGAAGATGAAGCAGAGATCACAGTAGTATGGGGCTCCAGCTATGACACAAAGGCAGTCTGGACAATGAGCGGTACCTTCAATGAAGCTACAACAAGCGTATTCTACGATAACGCAATCAAGAAGGAGATCACACTTAATGAGAAAGGCGATATCATTTCCGAAGTGTACCTCTATACAAGCGGCAGAGGCGAATTCGTATTCAGCTATGACGGAGTCACATGGAACGACTTGGAAGAGCATATCGCAGACACAATGGTCTTCAGGTTCGGCAATTCCGTAGAGGAAGTCTGCACAACTATCTTCCCCGGAGACGTAGTCGAGACTATCCCTTCCGAGCCCACAGCAACCCCCACACCTAAGCCTACAGAGAAGCCCACTGCAACTCCTACACCTATTCCCACTGCAACTCCCAAGCCCACCGAAAAGCCTGTAGAAACAGAAGCAAAGCCCACTGAAACAGCAGCCGCTCCTACTGAGCCCGCAGCTACACAGCCTTCAGTTGAAGTTACAGAACCCGCACCTAAGACAGTTGCAGATATCAACGGCGAATATAAGAGCGGCAGAGTAACAGTTGAAGTAGATTCCGAAGATCCCGAAAACGTACAGATCTGGGTAATCTGGACAGCATCTCACAACTCAAAGGCAGTCTGGTCAATGAGCGGCAAGTACGATCCCGCCACAGAGACTATCAGCTACGAAAACGGAACAAAGAAGGTATTCACATACACAGAAGAAGGCGAACCTGAGACTGAGACAGTCGAATATACAAATGACAAGGGTGTCTTCGTATTCAGCTACAACGGCGTAACCTGGGATGAATACAACGAGAACATCGCAGAAGGCATGGTCTTCATTAAGGAAGTATAAGAGATAAATAAAAACAGAAGATAATTCTTCGTTATATATACCAAATAGAAAAGCTCCCGGTTGTCCTTTCCCGGGAGCTTTTAATATTCTTATTATCTTTTCTACACTAGGTTGCCGGCGGAGGATCAGTGTTCTCCTGCGGTGTTTCCGGTGGCGGATCCTGAGGTGTCTCCTGTGGTTCCGGAGTTGTTTCCGGCGGCGGATCCTGGGAAGGTTCCGGTGTCGTAACATCCGGTGTGGGCTCCGGTGTCGTCACATCAGGTGTGGGTTCCGGTGTAGAGATAGGCTCTAAGTATTCACCTGTACTTGTATCAATGGCTGCATATGTTCCGTCAGGTTTCAGAGTACCTATCGCAACACGTTTTCCGTATGAATTATAGTATGTGGAATTGTAATATACGCGGTCGATCTCATTGCCGTCAGCATCGGACCATACCTTGTATGCATAAGCTGTGATACCGTCGTGAGCGTTACGGAGAGTCTTTGTCTCACCGACAGAAAGGCTCGGATCTGCAACGTATTCTGTCTCGCCTGCGGGTGTTCTGCTTACGATCTCCGAACGTGTCTCGATGGACTTGCCATCAGGAAGTTTTCTTCCGTAGATCTCTGCATTGCATGTGTAATCTGAAGGATCCCACCAGGCCAAGATAACGATTTGGTAATCAGTGTCATTCTTGAACTTGAGATCCAATGCAGGCCAGTCAACTGTAGCATCAAGTCCGGGTGAGATGTAGTCGGACGGCCAAGCGTGGCTGTGACGCTCTACGATCTCGAGGTCTGTCTTGAGAGCTGCGTTATAAAGGGTTGTGCTGACCTGGCAGATACCGCCGCCGAGCCCCTGCTCGTACTGACCACCGGCAATAACCGTTGCGGTAAGGAAGCCGTTTTCGTATGTTCTCTGACCAACTACTTCGTTGAATGAGAAAACTTCGCCGGGTTCAAGGATAGTGCCGTTGATGTTGTCACATGCCTGGCTGATGTTGTTGTTTCTGTTGGAGTTACCGTCTGTAACTGTCCACTCGGAACCTACCAGACCGAAGTTCTCGTTGATCATTGCCTCTGTGATCTCAGGCTCTTTGACAACTGTGGGAACTTTTACCGTGCCTGTGTATGTGCCTTTGTTGAAGAGATCTTCGACTGACTTTGCAGCGCCGTCGATGTTGATCTCAAAACCTGTCTTTTCCTTGTCGATAACGAATTCTTTGGTCTCAGTATCAAAGTCCACGATAGAAGCGTTCTTTACTGTTGAATATTCCTCAACAAAAGGAGTGAGTGCTGCAGAAACTGCTTCTTTTACGCCGTTTACCTTGACTGTATAAGTTGACTCGTAAGTCTCCTTCTCGGTCTTGAGCTTCTGGACGTTGTTATAGCACTCTGCAAGATTCGTAAGGTCTTCGCTGCTGACGGGTCTGTATTTTGCAAATGCCTCGTCAATGATCTCGGCAGTGTTGTATTCAATGGTTACGTCCTTGAAATCAGGAGTAAGGACCTTTCCTTCGAGGTCGAGCTTTATGTCGATAGTAACAGGATTGGCAGGCAATTTCTTCATGACTGCATCGTAAGCTTCCTGCTTTGTCATGCCGCCGACGTCAACTCCGTCGATTACTGTTCCGGGATAGAACTTATCTGTTGCAAGCTCTGCATATGCAGCGTTGGCGTTCATGGTCTGAACCGTGCCGTCTGCCATTACTACTTCGATCTGGGCTTCAAAAACATTCTCGATGGGATTGTCATCGGGATTCTTGAAGTAAAGAACACCGAAGATAACGCCTGCTACGACAAGAATGCCTAAAATAGCAAAAACTACGGGCAATGCAGACTTTTTCTTCTTGGGACCCTCTTTAGCCGAGGTGTGCATGACCGGAATATCAGCCGGCTTTGTCTCTTTCTTTACCGGCTTTTCCTTGGAAAAGTCAATGAAAGAACTGTCTTCTTCGATCTTCCTGCTCTCAACCTTTGCCAGAGCGTTTGAGTTTCCGGCTCTTGCGGCAGGCCTTATGTTTTCATGTGCCTGATCGGCTGTCTTTCTCATTTGGTAGCTACCCCTATTTATTAAAGAAAATTGCTAGTTTTATCCTTACTCAATAATAAACATGCTTTTCTCAAATCTCAACTGTATAAATTATAGATATTATTCCTGGTTTGCTATTGCCGATATGTCATCACATTCGGGTTTTGCCTTAATTACTCCGTATCCTTCGGTAACTTTGACACGGACTTCCCCATATTTTGTCAGGACTTTTTCTTCGCGCCTTGCGAGCTTGAACCTGTCCATCTCGTTATATCTGATGCCTATCGTCGTGGTGTTCTCGAAAACAAGTTTTGCAAACTTTTCCTTGTCTTCAGGCTTTACGAGCATCGTGAAAAGTATTCCCGGGCGGTTTTTCTTCATGCCGATGGGCGTCGTATAAACGTCAAGGGCGCCTTCCTGCATGAGAATACCTGTCGCATAGCCGATCTCTTCACCGGTCATGTCATCGACATTGAACTTGAACTCGATTACCTTATCGCCTTCGTCTTCCGAGCTTCCGATAAAGGTCCTGAGCATGTTGGCCTTTGCAAAATCCTTCTTTCCCATGCCGTAGCCGGTCTTCCCGATCGCCATGACGGGTCTCTGACCGAAGCTGTCAGCAAAATGCTTGAGGAGCGCCGCGCCCGTGGGTGTGAGGAGCTCTCCTTCAACATTGCCGCTATATGTGGGAATGCCTTCGATTATACTTGCTGTGGCAGGTGCGGGTACCGGAAGGATACCATGCGCGCATCTGACCTGGCCGTAGCCTGTCGCAAGAGGCGATACGATGATCTTGTCTGCACCGATCTGCTCAAGCAGAACGCAGACGCCTACGATATCGGCAACCGCATCCATGGTTCCGACTTCGTGGAAATGGATCTCGGAGATCTCTTTGCCGTGAGCCTTGCTCTCAGCTTCGGCGATAAGGCCGTAAACAGCGAGGGCATCCTGCTTAACCTTGTCAGAAACATTAAGGCTGCTGATGATGTTCTCGATATCACTCATGTGGGTGTGGTGATGGTGATGATGTTCGCCCTCATGATCATGGTGATGGTCGTGGGTATGCTCCTCATGAGTGTGCTCGTGATGGTGGTCATGATCATGTTCATGCTCATGCTCGTGCTCATGAGAATGCTCATTGGAGTGCTCGTGCTCCTCGTGATCATGATGGTGATCGTGCATGTGCTCATCTTCTTCAACACCAAGTGCGATAACATGTGCGCGGGTGCCTTCGATGCCGCATTTGACAGACTTTTCGAAGTTGTAAGTGACATCGGGAATTCCCAATGAATTAAGCTTTTCTTCACAAGCTTTGACATCGCCCGTAAGTTCAGCCAGAGATGCCAGGAGCATGTCCCCTGCTGCGCCCATATTGCATTCGATATAAAGAGTCTTCATCAGGTTAACCTCCGATGTGATTGATCATGCTGGCAGAATAGCCGGCACCGAATCCGTTGTCGATATTAACTACAGTGACGCCGCTTGCACAGGAGTTCATCATGGCCAGCAAGGCTGTGAGCCCCTCAAAAGATGCACCGTATCCTACGCTCGTGGGAACCGCGATGACAGGGCAGTCAACAAGGCCTCCGACAACGCTTGCCAAAGCGCCTTCCATGCCTGCAACCGCAATAACCACGCTTGCGCTCATGAGTTCTTCCTTGTGTGACAGGAGCCTGTGAAGGCCAGATACGCCGACGTCGTAAACGCGGTTTACCTTGTTGCCCAAAAGCTCAGCAGTAACTGCGGCTTCTTCTGCGACGGGAAGATCTGACGTGCCGCCGGTTGCGACAACAATCGTGCCTTTTGCAGTGGGCTCGGGGATTACGCCTGCAACACCGATCCGGGCAACGTCATAATACTTGATGGGAGTCTTAAGCTCAGCAGCCTTACCGGGAGACAGTCTCGTGATGCGGACGGTCTTCTGGCCGCCTTCCATAAGGCTTGATGTG
>X410_Impala__coassemble_119_pt1 | contig 16296 bp, 17 predicted proteins | sample X410_Impala__metabat2_low_PE_001 | metagenome-assembled genome bin X410_Impala | reverse complement strand
GAACCTTACATTCGGAAAGAATACCTCGCCCTCAAAATTAATTATCTGAGGCAACAACTTGCTGCAATGCCTGAGGTAACAAAGACGAAAAGAATAATACGCGGAAAGAAACTCGATGTTTATATCGTTAATTCACGCTTATATCGTTCAGACAGTAAAACAGGAAAAGAACTGCAACTGAGTTTTATAAAGCGTGATCAACTGAAATGCGAGCTTATAAAACTGGAAAGTATTTGGAATTGTTATTTTAAAGGAATGGTTCCCAAAGATATCGAGCCGAGAAAGATCACGCGCCTGCTGTATAGAAGTGCTGACGATGCTGTAGTACTTAACAGTGATTTTTTCGAGAGTCTGAAGCATGATGCAGACCCAAATTATCGTGAAACCAAAACCGTATTTTACAATGGAACATACTATCGTTCCGCTGCGGAAACTGATATCGCCAGATTCTATACAGAAAATGGAATTCCATTCAAATACGAGCCGGAAATCTGGCTTAACGGGCTTAAATATCCTGTTTATTCTGATTTTGTAATCCTTATTAAAGAGCTGGATCTATGCAAGTTCCATGAACACTTCGGAATGAAGAATTCTGCCAATTACAATCGAATAACCGCAACTAAATACAATAACTATTCCGGCGCGGGGCTCCTTCCTGAACTTGATGTTTTCTATACATATGATATTGATGGTGTGCCGTTCGATCTGAGAACTTTAAGTACAAAACTGAATTCTGCAATTTACGATTCGTTATTTATCCCGTAATCCCCGTTGTGTAGTCAGGCCTGTGAGTGTACAGGTTTTTACCTAGTTGAAACGGTTTTTTCCCCGGACAGGTTTTTGCTTAGTCGAAACGGTATTATCCCCGGACAGGTTTTTGGTTATGTAAATCGTGTTAAAAACATGAGCAGAAAGCTGATTTTTGACAAAAAACAGGTTTCCGAACAGTTTTTCGGGGGCGAAAAAATGAGCAAAAAGATGAGCAGCTGTCCTTCAAGGGTTTATACAGGTTTTCGAGCGAAAAACATAGGCAGCCGTACTTCAAGCCATCATGCCCGTGAGTTTTCGCAAATTTCCCACATTCTTGGGCCAACTCAGGCAAAGATTATTGTATACTCATAAAGAATAATATCGGGGGATAACAATATGGGCAATGTTTCTGATGGAATAATCCATGAAGTAAAAAAGGTCATTTGCGGTAAAGACTACGTCATATCACAGATGCTGACGGCGATCCTGGCAGGCGGACACATCCTGATGGAAGACGTTCCGGGTGTCGGAAAGACCACGATGGCTTTGGCATTCTCGAAAACGATGGGACTTAACTTCGGAAGAGTCCAGTTTACTCCGGACGTACTGCCTTCGGACATCACGGGCTTCTCGATGTACGACAAGAAAACCGATTCCATGAAGTACCAGCCGGGCGCGATCTTCCACAATCTTTTCCTGGCAGACGAGCTTAACCGTGCTTCTTCACGTACCCAGTCAGCTCTTCTCGAAGCGATGGAAGAGAGTAGCGTTACCGTAGACGGCACCACATATATGCTGCCCAAACCGTTCATCGTATTTGCAACACAGAACCCTACGGGCGCATCCGGCACGTCACTTCTTCCCGACTCGCAGATCGACAGATTCATGGTAAGGATCTCAATAGGCTATCCTTCCGCAAAAGACGAGAAGGCAATGCTCGAGCGCAGAAGAAACGGCGTAAACCCCATGGAAAGCGTCGCCCCCATTTGTGACGTAAACATGCTGCAGAAGATGCAGTCGGAAGTAAATAACGTCTTCGTCCACGAGAAAGTCGTGGACTACATCATCGCCCTGATCAATAGGACAAGAGGGCACGGCGACCTTATGAGAGGTGCAAGCCCGCGTGCAACGATCGCCCTCACTGCTATGGCAAAGTCACATGCATACTTAAGCGGAAGGAACTACGTTGTCCCACAGGATGTCCAGAAAGTATTCCTTCCCGTTATCACCCACAGACTTATTCTCACGCCTGAAGCTGAAGTCAACGGCAGGAAGACTTCTGACATAGCAAAAGAGATCCTCGAATCTGCTTTTGTTCCCAAGGTCTGATAAGTTATGCTGAAGACCTGGGTCATTTACTCAGTCTCATTGATCTCAACCTTCATCTTTTTCCTTTGCTACAAGATGTGGGTCTCATGGTTCTGCCTGATCGTGGTACTTATGGTTCCGTTTCTGGCACTTCTGTTATGCGTCATCGCATCACAGACGATGACATATGAAGTGGAATGCCCGACGGACGCTCCTGTCGGAGTTCCTTTGTACATAAGGATCACCATAAAAGGAACGTCTTCCTATTTTGCATTCTGCAGGATCAATGCCGAAGTAACTGACCATATGGCAGGCACGACGAAAAAGCTTGCGCTGATAATACACGACAAAGGCACTTCAAAGATCCCTGTGGATACTTCGCACTGCGGATCTTTCACATATAAGATGCCGAAGATCGATGTATACGATCTCTTCGGATTTTTCCATTTCAGCAAGACGATAAACAAAGATAAAGAAATACTCGTAATGCCCGTTCCCGCAATGCCGGAAGTCATGCCTGACATGTTCGGATTCAAGGCTAAGAACCTCCGCAAGGCAAAGCAGCCGCACACTGAGATCTACGACATAAGAGACTATCAGATGGGCGATCCGGTCAAGACCATACACTGGAAGATGTCCGCCAAGAAAGACAAGCTTCTCGTCAAAGAACCGCTGGAAGAATACGGCGGCCATTCGCGTGTCATCCTGAAGCTCACGCATGACAGGGATCTTATGGATCTTCATCTCGAACAGATATTGTTCACTTCAAGATTTTTCATCGAGCACGAGACTCCTCATAAGATCAGGATAATTCCTCCCGACAGAAGAGAGATCGCTTTTGAGGTCGAATCAGAGACTGATCTTCAGAGAGCAATTGCCATGATCCTCCGAATGAGGATACCTGACGATCTGAACGAAGAATCCCATGACAAGAATGACATGGACGAACCCGGTGAAAATATTGCCGAGGAGGTGTCTCATGAGGACTGAAAAGATAGTATCAGTCAGAGAGAACCAGTCTCCCGGCTTAATCTCGGTAATAACTTCCGCCATTACCACAATGGGCATCAGCTCAGGACTTATGCTGATGTTCGGAACGGCATTTGAACTTGATTTTGACTGGGTATCTGTCCTGGCCATATCTTTCGTGACTTCGATCGCGTTTGCGGCTATATTCTATCTGAACAAAAAGAAACTCAGCATGGGCGGATTCATTGCAGCGCCGTCAATATTTGCCCTTTTGCTCATCACAAACCTTTTCAAAGTGCGCACCGGTCTTCTCGGAATGTGCTACTATATCAGGCTCTACGCTTTCTATTGGTTCCCCGGAAATTATGACGATTATGCGGGCGAGAAAACTGCGATATTCGCATTCCTTGCAGCATATAATCTGATCGCGGTATGCTGCACATCGTATTTCATGATGAGACGCAGGCTGATACCCATAGGACTTCTGACATATCTTCCGGTATTTGTATGCGCTGTTGCCAACATCATCATGGTTCCCCAGGTGGTCCCCTGCCTTATTGCAGGAACCGGAATAATACTGCTTTTATTCGCGCATGCTTTCCGCTACAAGAGCCGGACAGTAGCCGAGAGAGCCCTGCTTATACTGATAATTCCCGTGATCATTTTCTCGGTGCTCTTCGGCTCGATCTTCCCGGGAGACAAGTACAAACAGGATGAACTCGCAACCAATATCCTTATCTCGATGCAGGAGAAGGTCGACAAAACTTTTGGCAGCGGCAGCAAACTCAGCATGATGCTCGACAACGCGATAAACGGTTTTAAGAATCCGTATTTCGAAGAAAACTACGACATGTTCTCCCCTCTCTATTCGTCAAGCACAAACCTGGAACGCATCGGACCATTCAACCCGACTTCAAACCCGGTCCTCCGGGTAAACAGAAAGCGTAATTTCTCGTATAACGGACCGCTTTTCATGGGCCAAACCATGTATCTTAAAGTTGAGTCTTTTGATACATACGAAAACAATACGCTTAAGTCATCGAGAGTAACAAATAACGTTTATAAAGACGACTACTGGGTATTCTATCAGGAAGCACCGTGCACGGTCGAGATAACCCCGATAGGTTACTCTGCCATCGACATAGTGCCTTATTACAACGACTTCTACGTCGAAGATTCAACAGAATATTCCAACGTAAATCCTTTCAACAATACGCACCAGAACCAGACCGTTTTCGCAGCTTCGCCTCTGCCTGTACAGACGGGCAACATATATTCTGAGCAGTATCTGAACACCTATGTTTACAGAACGTGTCTCAGGGTTCCTTATGGCACCAAGGGCGCACTTATCGAGAGCGGCGCTCTTCCCGACTGGTACCTGGACGTATACCACGGATATACCGAGATGTCCGATGTCGAAAAAGTCAGAAGGGTAACCGAATTTGTAAGCCAGCTTCACCCTTACGACAGGGATACGGAATATCCGCCTGAAGACGTTGATTTTGTTGCGTGGTTCGTAAGCGATGCCGAGAGCGGAATCTGCGTCCATTATGCTGCAACCACCATGGTCCTTTTGAGAATGATCGGCGTCCCCACAAGATATGTCAGAGGCTATGTCGTTAACAACTCCTTTAACGATTCCGAGAGCATTGTCACAGCTGAGCAGGCACATGCCTGGTTCGAATTCTTCATACCCGAATACGGCTGGGTAATGGGAGATTCAACGCCCGGCTGCGGCTCCGATGCAAGTTTCTACAGTGTCGACGCGCTAACAGAAGCTTATCCTGAAATCGAGAATCCGGAATTAGGAAATAACGAAGAATCCACTGAACCTTCCGGGAGTTCTGAGACTGAACCTTCCGAGAACGGTGAAGAAGAAACGGAAGAGACTACTCCGGATACAACAGAGACTGAAGAGACATCCGGGACAACCGAAGCCGGAGCAACACCCACACCGGCTGCCGCTCCCACAACACCTGAAGGTGAGACTATTCCGTCAGTTGATATCGAATACGAAGGCACAGATCCTTCAGGCATTGACGAAGAATATGTGTCACCTGCAGAACAGAAGGCCAAAGAGATAGAGCGTGTTACTCTTAAAGTGCTTCTCATCCTATTGATAGTAGTAGTTTCGTTTGTCGTATTCGTAATGATCCTGAGGGTCGCATACTATATCTTCTGGTACGGAAAATTCAATACCGACAAGAACGACGAAAAGGCCATCGCATACTACCACTACTATTGCTTCATGGGACGCGCGCTAAGATTTACGATCCCGGGAAAGGCTGTTGAGATCGCCGAAAAGGCTGCGTTCGCCGCAGATTCGTTGTCCGATGCAGAAATAAAAATGCTCCATACATTATGTAGGGAGCATATGGTTGAATGTTCAAAGAGCTATACCAGGTTAAAGAAGCTCCTGTTCAGACTGCTTCTTATAAATATCTGATATCACAGATAAGTAACTGTCTCCGACAAAGGCTTTCTCTTTCCGTGATTTGAAAGAGGACCTGTTCCTGCTGATGCATAACCAAGATCAAGGATCATGAGAACATCCTCGTTGTCGGGGAGATTAAACACGGATTTTATCTGCTCAATATCGATGCAGTTGAGCCAGCAGCTGTCGACACCTTCGTTTGCCGCTGCGAGCATGAGATGCGTAGCAACGATCGATGCATCTTCAATGCCTGATTCCCTTGAAGAATCCGGATATGTATAAACGTTGTTCTTATCGAAAGCAACAAGAAGGCATGTGCCTGCGTTGTATCTGCAGGGAGTGACTTTGTCTATCTTCGCAAGTCCGTCATCAGACTGAATGACGTAGATGTGCTGTTCCTGAAGGTTCTTCGCGGTGGGTGCGAGCCTTCCTGCTTCAAGGATCCTCTCAAGCTTTTCAGGCTCGACTTTTCTTCCGTCGTAACTCTTGCATGAATAGCGGTCTCTTACTACATCGGTAAATTCCATGGCATCCTCCTTAATCAGTCACATGTATAACCTGGTTTCTTGTAAAGGCTGTCTTTCTCAGGTGCGATCTGAGTATCCCAGACCTTTGACTTCCAGTCGTCCTTTTCAATCTCTTTTATTGCGATGGAAACGCTTGACAGATCGCATCCCATTGTTTCTGAAATTGCCTTGGCTACTTCTTCGGCACACTTTGCCTTTACTTCTTCCGTTCTGCCCGGATAACATTTGATCTCTACATGCGGCATTTTATATACCTCCGAAAATTTATATTTCCCATTATACCAATATGTAATTCGTATTAGTTGAGTCATTTTATGCATTTCACGACGTTATTTTGCATCTTACCTTTTGAGTCATTGAGTTGTGATTTGCCGTTAACTATACTCGCCTCAAAACAACAAAGGCAGGTATGGTTATGGCATATTTACTACTCATTTTAATGGCGGCATCAGAGATTGGATTTCTGATCTTCAACCAAATAAAAAAGTCTTCCAAAAAGACATGGTCAGTAAGAAGACTCATCGTTGACTTAGGGCAGGCAGTGCTCTTTGCGCTCATGCTCCTCCACCCCGGAATCGATACAAGCTTCAGATTCATGGGACTTATTATCCTTCTTGTCATAAGACTTGTTTTCGCTGGTGTGTCGGTGCTCATCAACAAGAATAAGACAACTTCAAAGAAACTCTCAGGAAAGATTGCAAGCCTTATCTTGAGCATCCTTCTTATCGCAGGCGCAATGCTCCCTTCATTCGTCTTCACTGACTACGAAGGCCTTCCAACGCACGGTCCTTATGAAGTAAAGCAGAGCAACGCGATCCTCGTCGATAAGAACAGGATAGAAGAGTTTGAAAGCGACGGCTCTTACAGGGAAGTTCCCGTTTATTTCTTCTATCCTGAGAATGCATCTGAGGGTGACAAGTTTCCTCTCGTCGTTTTCTCACATGGAGCTTTCGGATACTGGCAGAGCAATGCTTCAACTTATCTCGAGCTCGCAAGCCAGGGCTATGTCGTCGTAAGCCTCGATCACCCTTATCACTCGTTCTTCACGAAGGACACAAGCGGAAAGACGGTTACCGTTGATCCTGATTTCATGAACAGTGTAATGAACGCCAACGGAGATATGACCGAAGAGAAGATCTACGAGGAATCTTCCAAGTGGATGAAGCTCCGTGTTGGTGACATGAACTTCGTACTCGACGAACTTAAGAAAGGTGCGGATGAAAACGATATCGAAGCATACTGGTTTGAAAATGAATCATTAAAGAAAGATTCGCTTGAAGCACTGGGTTTAATCGATACAGATAAGATCGGTGTCATGGGCCACTCAATGGGCGGCGCGACTGCAGTAGAGATCGGTAAGGAAAGAGATGACATCGATGCAGTAATTGACTTGGACGGCACGATGCTCGGTTCAATTATCGGTGCAGAAAACGGCAAATACATCGTTGAAGACGTTGAGTACCACGTGCCTCTTTTCGAGCTCAAAAATGCAGAGAGCCACTACGAGATGATCGAGCTTGAGAAGATGGATTATCCTTATCCGAACTTCGTTATCAGGGACAATGCGGACATTATCTACAACACATATTTCGAAGGTTCGCTTCACATGGATTATACGGACCTCCCGATGTTCTCACCTTTCCTCGGAAAGCTCTTAGGCTCAGGCAACGTCGACAACGCTTACATGATGGACCGGGTGAACTCACTTGCGGTCGAATTCTTTGATTGCTATCTTAAAGGAGAAGGTCAGTTCTCTGTGAACGAATCTTATCCCGGAGTCAGATAATGGACATTAACGTTAAAAAGATCGGCGAGACCGAAGAGGAATATATCGAGATCGGCTGTCACGTGCGTGACGGCCGTATCAACGATATCGTCAGGTTTGTGGAAAACCTGGAAGGCAACATAAGCGGCACGAAGGGCGAGAAAAAATATGCGATCCCCGTGACCGAGATCTTCTACATCGAATCGGTCGACAACAAGACTTTCATCTACTCATCCAAAGACTGTTATGAGACCACAAGAAAGCTCTATGAATTCGAAGACCTTTTAAAAGGCAGGAGCTTTTTAAGGATCTCCAAATCAGTCGTGTTAAACATCATGAAAGTCGATTCGATCAAGCCCGCGCTGAACGGACGATTCAGCTGCATCTTAAGAAACGGCGAAGAGGTAATAATCTCGCGTAAATACGTTAATCCGTTCAAGGAATTCATCTCGAAGAAGGTATAAGACATGAAGGAAAACATAAAAGACAATCTGATGAATTTCTTCATCATAGTCACTCTGGTAAATATCGTTATCTTCGTATGCGGCACGATCTTAGCGCCCGACCAGGAAATCACCTATTCGGCATTCCTTGTCCCCATCATCGACGGAGCGCTCGGAATAATCCCGGGCATTGTCATGTACTCAAAGCGCGAGCTTACCGTAAAGCAGATGATAGTAAGAGAAGTGATCCAGCTTCTGTCGATCGAACTCATAATCCTTATATTCACATTCGGGATCAACGGCCTAAGGATTGAGAACTTTACGCTCATCATCGCAGAGATGATATCGATCGCAGTAGTCTTCGTGCTCGTTATCGTCATCAGATTTTTCTTCGATAAGAGAAGCGCGAAAATCATGACCTCCGATCTGAAGGAGTTCCAGAGATCTTTCTCGGCAAAGGAATCCCGGGATTAAGAAATAAATCCGGGCTTTACAAACTCCACGCCGTTCTTGAGCAGCTCTTCGATGAAGATCTTATAGTACTCAGGAACCATGGCTTCCGTCTCATCATGCGCATGAAGGAGCAGCAAATGACAGCTGCCGTCTTTCAGGAGCGCTGCACCCTCTTCAGGATCAGGATCGTAGATACGCTTCATAACATCGTCAGGACCGAATCCGCTGCCGGGACGGATATTGTATTCAGCAAAGTCAAAAGTCCAGTATGTGTCGATGTCTTTGTCGTGGCCTTCAGCTTTCCAGAAAGGATAGTCGAACTTCGTGTCATCGACTTTATCAAAGCCGTTTTGCGAAAGATACTTCTGTATCTGATCCTTAATCTCTCCGCCCTTGTCACCATACGGAAAACGGAAAGGTCTGTATTTTCTTTCAACACCGGCTTCACGGTAAAACTTATTCAGAGTTTCCTCGTTCTTTTCAATCTCCTGAACGGCTTCTTCAAAGCTGATCTCCGAAAAGTGAGGATGGGTGTAACTGTGATTGCCGACGATCATGCCGTGCTGCAGTGCGTAGATAAGTTCTGCAGGATGTTTTTCTGCCCACTCGCCTACCATGAACATTATGGCGTGAATGTTTTTCTCATTAAGATAATCAACTATCGCAGGTGTATTCTCTGATGAAACATCATCTATCGTAAGTAATGCTCTTATCATTTGCCGTTTCCTTCTTTTACTGTGTATTGAGGATAATAAATTCTTCCTCTTCGATCAATTCCATAAGTTCTTTCTGGCGGATGATGATATCCGTCTCGGTCATGGAATCGTTTTCATCAGGTATCCGCAGATCGAGCAGTGTTCTTTCATATCCATCCCCCTTATGCGAAATCAGCCATCCAGCCGAAATGAAGAACATCTTCCGTGGGTCCGTCGCAGAAAACATATATCCATTTGCCGTACTCTATCTCCATCTCTCCGTTGTTGATGAGATCCGGTTCTCTGCTCTTAAGAGCCTCGATCTCTTCATCGGTCAGTTCGTCATCAACGACATAGATACTCCATTGGGAGTCCTTTTCGTCGTTATTGGCAACGAAAAAACTAACTTCTGTATCTGCCACGATCATTTCGGAATAGTATCCCTTCTCAAGAACTTTGTCGGCGGTAACTTTATAGTCGAACCCGGCAGGTTCAGCCGGAAGATCTGTTTGGAATGTTTTTTCGAGCATGATGCCAGAACAAAAACCGTCAGCATCAGCGCAAACAGGATTACAATTTTTCTCATATTATCCCCTCCATAATCTAAAATTAATTATATCACGCGCGTGAAAAGGCTTTGTTATAATATGCAAAAACCATGGGACATTTGGTGTCCCATCCCCGAAAACAAGGCATTTGCTCGTTTTGTGTCCTGTTTTTCGAGGCCGCTTGAAGCTAGACTCAAGCCATCACTCAAGGAGGCATACGGAAATGGATCAGCAGAAAATCGGTGAATTTCTCAAGACACTTCGAAAGGAAAACAATCTTACTCAGGAAGACCTTGCAGATAAGATGAACGTCTCAAGAAGAACAGTCTCAAGATGGGAAACGGGAAGCAATCTTCCTGACCTCTCAATTCTGGTCGAGCTTGCGGATCTTTACGATGTCGACATGAGGGAAATCTTCAACGGCGAAAGGAAAAACGAGACTGTGGATAAGGATCTTAAAGAAACAATGCTCATGGCGGCAGATTATACTGACGACAACATGAAGAAAGTAATGAAGAGGATGCAGCTGATGTTCATCGGCGCAACTGTTTGCGGAGCTCTCTACATTCTTCTTATCTGTTTCGGACCGGATATCGATACTGGCCTTTACGGCTTTCTCAACGGCGGCCTGCTCGGAATAATGTTCGGAATGCTCATTATGGGCATCTTCATTACCGACAAGAATTTCCGTAAGGTCACGGAATGGAAGCAATCAATGCTCGGCAAAAATAAGAAATAATCCTGAGGATCACAACATGATAAACACTTCTGAAATAACGAATAAGAAATTCGGTATCTTTATGGCTGTCGCCTTTTTGGTGGCATATATACCTCTTTCAATTGCAGGAATCGCCTATAAAGGCGGCAACACTTTGCTCTGCCTGTTCCTTTTCAGGTTCATAGCAATATTCATCCCTTTGATTGCAGTAGCCGTATCCGGCCTTCCCTTCAAAAAGCTCGGATGGAAGCCGAAGTTCAAGATTAAGTACCTGATCGCATCCCTCATCGGACCCCAGCTCTTAAGCTGGATCGGCGCAGGCATTTTCTTCCTTCTTAACAGGGATGCATTCGGAGTAAGCCTTGACGCATATATGGCCGTGCTTCCTGAAGAGACCAAAGCCCTCATCGACACATCTTCCATTAACCCTTATGCAATGCTCATCACGATGACGGTAATGTCACTTACATTCATCCCCATCTCCCAGATCCTTCCGAGCCTCGGTGAGGAAGCTGGCTGGAGAGGCGTCATGTCCCCTTACCTTAAGGGCAAGTTAGGTCCCGTCGCCGGAAGACTTATAGGCGGCGCTCTCTGGGGAATCTGGCACTGGCCTTTGGTAATCCTCGGAAGCTATTTCTATGAAGGCGATTACTTCGGCAAGCCCATTCTCGGCCCCCTCATGATATGCATAGCTCTTTGCGCATTCGGTATCCTGATCGACTTCGCTTATGAGAAAACAGGCTGTATCTGGATCCCTTCCCTCATGCACTCTTCAATGAATGCAGCAGCGATGCCCCTTATGTTCATGTTAAAAAGCGGCAACCAGCACCTGTCGATCTTAGGACCCAACTGCTTCGGCCTTTTGGGATGCCTGCCGGTGATAATACTTGCGGCAGTAATGCTTTTCGCAAAGGGAAAGAAACAGGCCTGAAATACATACGGTGCATACCGTGACTGCAGAACGGGACAGCATCCTTTAGCAGGTGCTTATCGTTGATGCAAAGCGGTATGTGCCATCTTCGTATTCATATATGTAGTAATGGTGGAAAGCGTTGTAAGTGTAGACCTTGTACTCGTCAGGCGCGGAATCATTATCAAGAAGAGGCAGAGAGCCTTCAACCCTATACCTCATTACCGATACGCCTTTCATATCCTCCGACTGTTCCGGAGTGACGTTCTCCAAAGTATATGTGACTGCTTCCGTGCAGCTTCCGGGAAGGGCTTCGCACATCTCCTCAACACTTGAGTACTGATATGTCTCGATCAGATATTCTGCATCACGCATACCCTTGTCCGCACGGCGCTCAAGGCAGTCTGCCAGCTCGGGATAAAGTGCCCTGTAGCTGAAATCCTCTTTCTCTTCCATGGTCATGGTCTCATGAACGTCCCACTTGAAGGCGTTGACGTAATTGCGGATGAACATAAATATAAGTGCTCCGAATAAAAGTCCGATGGCCAGGAAGATGCCCAGACCTATAGCAAAACCTTTTTTCATCTCCTCGTTCTCCTATAACAGAATTACCATGGTTGGGATTATATTAGCACGTGTCATATTGTTTTTCAATCACTTTTTATTGTTTTTCGATAAAACCTGTGTGATTTCGGATGTTGTATAAATATCTGATTTTCGAGGACCTGTCTTTACGATCCGCAAAAAACAAGGTGCCTCAGTAATCTGAGACACCCTGTCCTGTACGGAGAATCGGTTTGAATTGTCAGTTCATTGCTTTGATCTCGACGTCGTCGAGGAAGAACGGGCTCATGTCGGAGCTCTCGAAATAGATCGTGAGAGTAGCGCCTTCTTCGATCTCGAAATCACCTTCGCCGAATATCCACTCTTCAGAACCTGTCTGTACTTCGGCAATTGTAGGCCATGTGCCGTCGATGTCAGCTGTACACTTGCAGACATCTGCCTTGGACTTGATCCAGAAGCTTACGTGGATAACGTGTCCTGCATACTGAGAAACGTCGATCGAATAACCGTCATACTCAGCATATCCTTCTGTATTCTGGAGGCAGAAACCACTGTCGTGGCCGCCTTCAACAACCTTCTGTACGGAGCTGTATCTCGGACCGCCGATGAAGCTCTGGTCCTCATAGTCCTCTGTGAAAGGAGTTGTATCGGATACAGGCTCAACATAGTCAGCAGGCTTTGCAACTTCGCCGCCGTTGATAGCGCACATAACGCCCTCGTATGCCGGCTTGGGTGAGAGGTTTCCGTAGAAGAGCAACGGCTTTGTTGCAGACTTCCAGCTCATGTCATCTGTGAGACCCCAGACAGTTACGCACTCGATCGGAACGCCTGCCTTGTCTGCTTCGATGATGGCTGTGAAGAACTTCTTCATGTAAACGCCCTGGTCGTACATAGGGTTAACTGACTTGGGTGCTGTAACGTCAAGCTCTGTGATGTGGATAACTACACCGAGCTCATCTGCATATCTCTTAGCAGCTTCAACATAGTTGTCGACATTGAGGCCGGAGCTGATGTGGCTCTGCATGCCCATACCGTCGATGTTGCCTGCTTCAGCGACAGGCTTCAGGAAAGCGAGAATGTCATCCTGCTTGGATGTCTGATACTCGTTGTAATCGTTATAGAAGAGCTGTACTCCGGCAGGTCCGTGCTTTCTTGCAAACTCGAATGCCTTTGCAACGTAGTCATCACCAATTGTCTGCTTCCAGTAGCAGTCTCTCATTCCCCCATCATTTGCGGCCGCTTCATTGACTACGTCCCAGGCATAGATAACGCCGGGATAATTCTCTTCGCACCAGTTCATGACTGCGTCGATATAGTTTTCCATTCTCTTGAGCATAAGCTCTCTGCTTGCGAGATTTCCGTTGACATCATAGTTCTCATAGAAGAGCCATGAAGGTGTCTGTGAATACCATACGAGAGTATGTCCTCTCATCTGGATGCCGTTCTCTTTGCAGAAGTCCAGGATAGGCTTTGCAGCATCAAAATGGATAGCAGGGCACTCATTGTACTTTGCGGGATCTGCAAGTGTTGTTGCTGCATCAAGAACATTCTCAGGCTTGAGTTCGTTTTCAGGAGTAACTGAATTGAACTGTGTCGTGATGAGCTTTCTGAAGCCGTCGTTTGTGTTTGTCATTACAGTTGCAGGGGATGCTACACCGAACTTGAAGTAGTCGGCATAAGCAGCTGCAAGAGAAGCTGTCTGAGTAGGATCCTGAAGTGATTCAACAGGTACGCCCGTGAGGTTGTTGAACTCACCTTCAATGCTTACCGTAAAAGAAGAAACCGTATAATCTCTTACGTCATTTGCTTCGAGATAGATCAAAGCGTTTTCTGCATTTGCAGGGATCTCGACTGTACCGGTAATGCTTACCGCACCGGATGCATCGGGCTGGCCGCCTGCAATGTTTACATATGTAACGTTGCCGAAGATCTCATATCTCATCGAAAGAGTGAGTGAGTCATTTTCGGTCGTTGCCTGGGCAGTAGTCTTGATCGTGTTGCCTCTGTAATCAGGGCAAGGTACTGCAACACCGCTGTTGCTTGATTTGCGCTCCGTAACAACAGCTGTTCCGTCCTTAAGGGTTACTTTGCAGTCACCATATGTGACCCAGTTGCCCTTGTTTTCCTTCTTTGTGAAGTCCGCCGTGATAGTCTGCGGAACTTCGCGCGGTCCGTCTGAGCCCTTGGGAAGAGCATCACATCCGCTAAGGAGGAACATGCCTGCCAAAGCGCCCGCGATGAGTTTAACTAAACGTTTTTTCATATTACCTCCACGAAACAATTTTATTTTTGCTTCTTGTCAAGATAAATGATACAGCAAGAATGGTTAAGCAAACAATCAACTTGGATAAGGGGCATTGCCTAAAAATAAGCACAAATTTCCGTCAGGCTGCCATCTCCACTTTACAGATATTGCTATTGTCCGCAATTTATGTATTTTCGATTTAGCTAACTTAACGAACAGAGATTCAAAAATTTGATTATCAAAATAATTTTCTTTCTGCTATGATTGTCGTAATGGTGGTGTTCAGATGAAATATATACTTTGGTTATTTATTTTTCTGATCTTCGGTGTCCTCCAGTACGCACTTCTCCTGATGGTCAGCGCGTGCCTGGTCGATTCCAAGAAGTTCTATGACAAGCACAACGGCTATTACCGTTGGCTCCTTAACAGCTCGACCTGGATCCTGGTGTTTTTCGGGCGCGTGCATCTGCACACCAAAGGAATGGACAAGATTCCCCAGAATCAGAGATTCCTGCTCGTCTGCAACCACAAATCCAAATTGGATCCGATCACGACATGGTACATGTTCAAGGATTATGACCTCGCCTTCATTTCCAAGGAAGAGAATTTCCACGTTCCTTTCTGGGGCAACATCATAAGAAAGTGCTGCTTCCTCGCAATAGACCGTGAGAATCCGAGAAAGGCAATGGAGACTGTCAACAAGGCAGCAGAGCTCATTAAGAATGACGAAGTATCCATGGCAGTATATCCGGAAGGAACAAGGAACTTCGGCGAAGGACTTCTTCCTTTTCACAGCGGAGTCTTCAAGATCGCACAGAAGGCAAACGTACCCGTAGTCATCTGCGGCATCAAGGGTGCCGACATGATCCGCAAGAATTTTCCGCTTCATAAGAGTGACGTTTATTTTGAGGTCTTAGACGTAGTGTCTGCCGAAGACGTAAAGGCACAGCGCTGCAACGAGATCTCCGATTATGCAAGAAATCTCATGCTTGCTTATATCGACAATAACGAGGAGGAGAACGATAATGTCAACCTACGTACTGTATAACAGCCTTTCCGGAAACGGAACCGGCAAGACCAAAGCAGAAGAGATCAAGCCCTTCTTAAGCGGCAAGGAACTGGTTTTCGAGGACGTCACAAAGATCACCGATGCCAATGCTTTCTTTGCAGGTCTCAATCCTGATGACGAACTCTACCTGTGCGGCGGCGACGGTACGCTCAACCGCTTCATCAACAACACCGACGGGATCGACATCGTACAGCCTCTTTACTTCTTCCCTACAGGAACAGGCAACGACTTCTGGAACGACCTGGGCAAGAAGGTCGGCGACGCTCCCGTTCAGATCAACGAATACATCAAGGACCTCCCCTTCGTCGAAGTTAACGGCATGAAGAAGCGCTTCATCAACGGTATCGGCTACGGCATCGACGGTTACTGCTGCGAAGTCGGCGACCAGATGAGAGAAGCCGGCAAGGAGAAGATCGACTACGCCGGAATCGCCATCAAGGGACTGCTCTTCCACTACAAGCCCACAAACGCTGAGATCGACGTTGACGGACAGAAGTTCTCTTACAAGAAAGTATGGCTCGCTCCTTCAATGAATGGCCGTTATTACGGCGGCGGCATGATCGCCACTCCTGCCCAGGACCGTCTTGGCAAGGACCGTCTCCTCTCACTGCTCCTTTTCCACGGCAGCGGCAAGATCAGAACACTCGCTATCTTCCCTTCCATCTTCAAGGGCAAGCACATCAACCACACCAAAGTCGTTGAGGTAAAGACAGGCCACAAGATCACCGTCACATTTGACCGCCCTGTCGCTCTCCAGATCGACGGCGAGACAGTACTTAACGTAACAACATATACGGCGTATAAGTAAGTTTGGTTTTTAATTTATTTTATATAGGGGTGCCTCAGTTTGGGGCGCCCCTTTTTCTTGCCGATTACCTGAACTCTGCAAATAGTGATG
>X410_Impala__coassemble_115_pt1 | contig 16460 bp, 14 predicted proteins | sample X410_Impala__metabat2_low_PE_001 | metagenome-assembled genome bin X410_Impala | reverse complement strand
CTACAAAGGGTTCAGCAAACCACCCCTTCGTTGACAAGCAAGTGGAAGCAGTAAAGATCGCTAAAGAAAAGTATCCTGATGTCCTTTTGGATGGCGAATTGCAGCTTGATGCCGCCATCATTCCCGAGATCGGTGCATCAAAGGCGCCCGGCTCACCCGTTGCAGGTCAGGCTAACGTCCTCATCTTCCCTAACCTTGAGGCCGGAAACATCGGTTATAAGCTCATTCAGAGAATCGGCAAGGCAGAAGCTTACAGCTTCCTTCAGGGTCTTGCAGCGCCCGTTAACGACCTTTCCAGAGGATGCAGCGTGGACGAGCTCGCAGGCGTTATCGTTATCACCGCAGTTCAGGCCCAGCAGATGGCAACAGCGAAATAATCGATTTCAAAAAACTAATGTAAAATATAGGAAGCGTTGACTGTTCAGCGCTTCCTATTTTTTGCATAAAGGTTGATCTGATTATGTGGAACGGACTTAAGATCTCAGAAGTGTTTTTCGAAGAGTACGGTCTTCCGATGCTCGAGAAAAACTTCGCTGAATATAAAGATGAAATAGCAGCAGGCCTGGTCGGACAGACATCCGAATGCTTCGGATACGATGACTATATCTCACGTGATCACGACTACGCTCCGGGCTTCTGCCTGTGGCTTCCCGAAGAACTTAAGAGGAAGATCGGTGACGAACTTCAGAAAGCATATGCTGAACTTCCCGTGGAAGAGTTCATATTAAACCACAGAGCCGATGTCGGAATGGCTGAACCAAGCAACATAATGACAGGTGCCAGAAGCCACCGTGTCGGTGTACACAGTATTGAAGAATTCTATTTTGAACATACGGGAATGACAAAAGCGCCTGTTACTACACAGGAATGGCTTGCCACTCCCATGATGCATTTATCCGAAGCAGTCAACGGAAAAGTATTCCGTGACCCTTCGGGTGAATTCAGTGCTATAAGAAATGTTTGGGCGGGTTTCTATCCGGAAGATCTAATAAAGAAGAAAGTCGCTGCAGACCTTGCCATGGCGGGTAAAACCGGGCAATTTAATTATGTTCGCTCCATAAAACGTGGTGATATCGGGGCCGCTTATTGCTGCGTTACAGAATTCATATACAAGATTACTGCGGCATTGTTCCTTCTTAACGGCCGGTATATGCCATACTACAAATGGCGGTTTAGAGCGATGAAGGAGTTTACCACCTTGAGCTGCGTGGCTGAGCCGCTTTTGAAGCTTTCTCAAATGAGCGAAGAAGAAAGTCCGGGTAAGGTAGATCTTATTGAAGAAATAAGCGGCTCGATTGTCAAGGAACTGGTTAAACGCGGTTGGTCTTCGGGCTACAGCGACTATCTTCTCGACAATGCAAAACTCGTGATGAAGACCATAAGTGATACAGAGATTGCATCTTGGAATGTATTCGTCGGTGAAGATTGATAAGATTTCTAATTTCCGCTCTTATCAGGCAGCACTAACGCAACGTGGCCGGAATCTTCGACCGAAGATTCCACCCTCGGTTTGTCAGTATCTATACTGAAAGAAGAACTGTTTCTGACTGCGTTCCAGCGTGCGAAAACAATAACAAACACCATTGTTATTGCGAGCAGGAAGCCCGCAATAACAACGAATCCGCTCCCCATATTTGCGGCATGATTTTTAACTTTTAACGCCAAATCCGGAAACATGTCTTTCCCCCCTTTGCTTAACTTCTGAGGTTATTATCACAAAGGAGAAAATCAAAAAAGTACTAAATCGGCATCAAAACGGCATCAATTGTAAACAAATGCTAGATTGAATAGATCATGCCATACGGAGTGGAAAAGTTAACCGATAACTCAAATGTGTAGTTCTTATCGTCCTTGAAAATAAACAGATAAGTAGCCGAATCATCGTAATATGTACTATCAACCAGATGGTAAGTAACTATTTTCGCATTGAGTCTTGAAGCATAATGGTTATAGATCGCAGTACGGAATCTGTCGCTTAAGAACTGGTATCCGTCAGTTGAATCATCAAAACCGTGAACGAGGTCATCCCAGTATTCCGCATCACCATAGAATCCGCATCGCAGAATAGCACCTGTCTTATCATCAACCAGACAATCAAATGTCCAGTGATCATCAAGAAATATAGATACGGCCCATACAACGATCGTACCTCTGTTATTTTCGAGATTGATTATCATCGGCGCTGCATACCAGTCTTGTGTCACATTGAATCTGTATCCGGTAAAGTCAGCAAGAAAATCTCCCATTATCTTGGCAAGTTCTTCTTCCTGGACGAATATGCCTTTATCGATCTCAACACCGCCGGAGATTTCATAATCCACATTTGCGATGCCGATCTTCTGATTCATCGCAAGGTCGTCCCTGTATGAGAGATTGATCTGCTGGATCTCAAGATCTTTCTGCATACCTTCGCTGAACTTGTCGTAAGCATCAAAATCAACAATAGGAAGGAACCACCCGAAAGCGGCTGCGAGAATAATGAAAAACGCAGTAATTACAGAACTCAGTTTTCTCATCCCGTTATCTCCTTTATCATAACGGTAACGCATGTTCCATTACCTTCTCTTGATGCGAAAGAGATAGTTCCGTTATGGAGTTCGATTATCTCTTTACAAAGATTCAATCCGAGTCCTACACCGCCCTGCGCCCTTGAACGTGATTTATCAACACGGTAGAAAGCTTCGGTAATATGCTTGATAGCTTCTTCCGGCATTCCTCTTCCGTTATCGATAACTCTTATGCGGTAAAAACCCTTTACGCTCTCACCGAGTATCATGATGTTTCCGCCGTTATCAAGTGCCTTTCTGGCGTTATCCAGAAGGTTAGTAATAACTGAGCTGAAAAGGTCAGGCTCAACCATGCACATTGAAGGTTCAAGGCGGCACTGGAGCACGATCCTGTTTTTCTTATATACAGGCTGAAGATGGATAGTAAGCGTCTCGATCATATTCTTCATATCGGTCGGAACAAACTTGATATCCTGCTTCTTCATCATGAGCATATCCAGAAGCTTTAATGACAACGATTCAAGTCTCTTGCCTTCAGAGAAAATATAGTTAGCGGCTTCCTGTGTCTCATCAGCATTTAAAGCCTGGCTTCGCAAAAGATCCGCATAACCGATGATGGATGTCATAGGCGTCTTAAGTTCATGCGCAAAGCTTCCCATGAAGCGTTCCTGCTGTTCCATCGACATTCGAAGCTCTGTGATGTTATCTTCAAGTTTTTCGGCCATGTTATCAAAGTCTGAACCGAGCTGGCCGATCTCATCGTGCGACTTTGAATTGACTCTTGAATCGTAATGGCCTGAGGACAATTCCCTGGCCGTTCTTGATAACTTATACAAAGGTTTGGTAATAAGGTATGACGTGATCCACGCCGCAAGACCACCGATGAGTATCAGAACAATAAGAACCTGGTGATATACTTTCAACTGCTCATCTCTTGCCTGGTATACCGGAGTGATGTCATAAAGGATAACCAGCTCAAGCGGCTTCTCGTTTGTCTTGATGACGCCGTTTATCTGATACAGATGTCTTCCGTCTCTTGTAAAAAGGAACGATTCAAATTCGGATTCCGTATCATAGTCGGATTTGCTCTCACCATTCTGATAGAGGATTCTGTCACCTCTTATGAGACTGATGCCAACAAGACTGTCGGCAGTATTCATACGCTCAAGCGCAGTACTGATGCTTGAGAAATCCTGCTGGATATCAACGAAGTTTACGAGCTGGACTGACTGAAGAAGCATCTCGTAAGATTCCGCACAGATATTCTCGTACTGTTCAAGGCTGCTTCTGAAATTCTGTCTTATCAGAAGAAGACCTCCCACACCATAACTTAATGTGAGAAGCCAGATCATTACGAGGAGCATCTTCTGCCGGAATCGCATTATTAAGCCTCCAGCCTGTATCCTACCTTCGGCACAGCATGAATAACCTCTTCCCAGCCGAGCTTCTTACGAAGTCTCTGGACATGAAGATCTACTGTCTTACTTCCATATGGGAAAGGTTCATTCCAGACGCGCTCATAGATCGTCTCTCTGTACATTGCGATTCCGGGGTTCCTCGCGAAAAGAAGAAGCAGTTCATACTCCTTCGGCGTAAGCGGAATCGGATAAGAATCTTTATAGACGATCATTGCTTTTGTATCGATAACAAGACCTGCAATACGGATCTCTGTATCCGTCTTGTTATAACGGCGCAAAACTACGTTTACTCTTGCGAGCAGTTCGATGATCTCGAACGGTTTTGCAAGATAATCTTCCGCACCAAGCTCAAGGCCTCTTACTCTGTCCTCGACCATATTCTTTGCAGTAAGGAATATAACCGGAACCTTCATCGGACGGATATACTGCATAAGAGAGAATCCGTCGATCTTCGGGATCATTACATCAAGAAGAATAAGGTCATAAACATTGTTCTTGATCAGATTGAGAGCCTCTTCGCCGTCAAATGCACACGTGCATGAATAGCCTGATTTTGTAAGGCTCATCCTGATAAGATTTGATATCGGTTTTTCGTCTTCGACAATTAGTATATGAATCATATTTCCCCACCTCAAACATTACAATTATACATTGAAGCGGGGAAATGGACTATCAATTATTATTTAGGTTGTTGCAAACAACCTTTTCGTTATGTCAGGAAATGCCTGTGACTTTAAAATCCTTGTCTTCAACAGCCTTTATAAGAATATCGTCTGCAACATCTTTCTCGAGAGCGACAACTGCCGTACCCTTATCGTGGGAAACATCAGCAGAAATAACACCTTCCAAGGCTTCCAAAGCCTTCTTTACTGTTGCTTCGCAGTGTCCGCACATCATGCCTTCGATAGTAATAGTCTTTTCCATTTTGTTATTCTCCTTTATTGTTATTTTATTGAATTCATTTTCAATCTCACCGCTCCTGTTCCTGACATTGCTTTTTGCCCTGTCATGTCTGGAATCATACGGCTTTACGAGATTCAGTCTTAATGCATTCATGCATACGGTAAAGCTTGAGATGCTCATAGCCGCAGCTCCGAGCATTGGCGACATTGTAATTCCTAATGCTGCATAAGCACCTGCAGCTACGGGAATAAGCGCGACATTATATATGAAAGCCCAGAAAAGATTCTCATGAATATTGGTTATCGTCCGTCTGGATATTCTTAATGCTGCAGCAGCATCTTTCAAATCTGATTTCATGAGAACGCAATCGGCCGCATCGATAGCTATGTCAGTACCTGCACCAATTGCCATTCCGATATCTGCTGAAGTAAGAGCAGGAGCATCATTTATGCCATCACCGACCATAATGACCTTGCCGTATTTCTGAAGAGTTTTTACAACTTTCTCCTTATCACCCGGAAGCACATCTGCGATGGTCAGATCAACGCCTGCAGTCTTTCCTATTGCATCAGCAGTTCTTCTGTTGTCACCTGTCAGCATAACCGTATAAAGTCCCATTTTCTTGAACTCTTCTATCGCTTCAGATGAATCTTCTCTCAGCGTATCCGCTACCGCGATAATTCCCCTGAGCTTACCTTCTGATTCAAAGAACAAAGGTGTTTTTCCCTGCCCTGACAATTCATCGGCTCTGGCCTTTATCTCACTATCAACCGTGCAGTTCTTTGATATAAAACTGAGGTTTCCGCCACGGAGCATACGGCCGTCTATTCTGCCCTCAAGGCCATTTCCCGCAAACACTTTGAAATCATCTATCTGCGCTGCAGTCATAGTTTTCGAAGTGCAGTAATCCGTTATTGCCCTGCCTAAAGGATGTTCGCTGCCCTGCTCGAGCGCATATGCATCATTAAGAAGTTCATTCTCACTGACGCCATTTGCTGTGACGATATCCGTAACCTTCGGAATACCGCTTGTAATGGTTCCGGTCTTATCAAGTACGATTATCTCTGCCTTGCCCGTCTGCTCCAGCGAAGATGAAGTCTTGAACAGGATTCCGTTTTTGGCGGCAACGCCGTTACCCACCATTATCGCGACCGGTGTAGCAAGACCCAACGCACACGGGCAGCTTACTACAAGAACAGCTATCGCTCTTGTCAGAGAATCACCTATGGGAGCACCGATAAACATCCATATTGCAAAGACAATTGCAGCGATCACCAGAACTGCGGGAACAAACACGCCCGATACCTTATCTGCGATCCTGGCAATAGGCGCTTTAGAACCAGCTGATTCACTTACCATCCTGATTATCTGGGCAAGTGTTGTATCCTCACCGACTTTCTCGGCACGGCATTTAATAAAACCTGTTTTGTTTATGGTAGCTGCAGACACCTTGTCTCCTGCCTGCTTATCAACGGGAACAGATTCACCTGTCAGAGCGGATTCATCCACCGTACAGTCACCCTCTAATATCTCTCCGTCAACAGGAATAGATCCGCCCGGTCTGACCACATAGATATCACCTGTTCTTACTTTCTCAATGGGAACGGTAACTTCATTCCCGTCTCTTAAGAGAACGGCTGTCTTGGGCTGGAGATCGAGGAGTCCCTTAAGTGCATTTGTGGTCCTTCCTTTTGAAATTGCCTCAAGGAGTTTGCCTATCGTAATGAGAGTTAAGATCATGGCGGCCGACTCGAAGTAAAGCTCGTCCATAAGAGCCATCTGAGCCTCGTGTGAATGCTCAGAAGTCATGCGTAACAATGTTACAATGCTGTAAATATAGGATATTCCGGACCCCATGGCTACCAGAGTATCCATGTTGGTTCCCTTATGCAAAAGAGCCTTAAACCCGTTCACAAAGAACTTTTTATTGATCACCAGAACGATCCCGGAGAGCAGCATCTCGATGATTCCGACGCCGACCATGTTGTGTTCAAGAAAAGACGGGACCGGCCAGCCCCACATAGAAACACCCATGGAAAAATACATGAGTACGATCAGGAATACAATCGAGCTTACGAGCCTTCTTTTGAGAACCGGAGTCTCGTGGTCTTCAAGCCGGGCTTCCATGTTTTTCAGGAGACTGCTGTCAGCCTTATCACCTTTTGTTTCAGGAGAAGCTCCGTAACCTGCATCTTCTACCGCTTTGATTATCTTTTCAGGGTCAGCCGTACCTGTAACGCTCATCGAGTTTGTGAGGAGCGACACGCTGCATGACTCAACGCCGTCAACACCTGACACAGCCTTTTCGACATGTGCCTGGCACGCGGCGCAGCTCATTCCCGTGACTAAGTACTTCTCGGTTTTTGTTCCAATGTTATCCATAAGGATACACTTTCTAAGGTTGATAGTTATTTCATTAGTTTCTGAAGAAGTTCAACCAATTCTTCAGTCTTTTCATCCGAACCGTTCCTGATGTCATCGGCAACACATGTCTTGATGTGATTTCCTAAAAGCACCTTGGAAAAACTGTTAAGAGAACATCTTGCTGCGCTTACCTGTGTAAGGATATCAACACAGTACGCATCTTCTTCGATCATCTTTCGGATACCCCTGATCTGACCCTCGATCCGGTTCAGACGTGTGATCATATCCTTAATCTCTTCTTCGGATCTGTTTTTCTTCTGGCAATGCGGGCACTTCTTCTCAGACATGGCTCTTACCTCCGTTCAGATATACCCCCTGGGGGTATCTATGTCTGTAAACAATATATACCCCCCAGGGGTATACGTCAAGTTTTGAATCCGGATTTACCTACTAAAATCCCCAAAATGCATTTTAAGTAGGTAAATTTTTTCGAGCAGGCCTCGAAAATGCTGTGATATGTGCTTTCTAAAGCCTCTTCTAATGCTGTGAATACGAAAACATCTCGGAAGATGGCCTGTTTTCGAGGAAAAACAAGTCAAAGCATGCTCATATACCCCCACCCCTTACCTACTAAATCCCGAAAAATCGCTTTTTAGTAGGTAAATTCCATCTCACCCAAGGCCTTGACCATGTAAATTGCATTGGGAATATATAAAAGTGCTAATTGATCATACTATATGAAATATCAAGATTAATATATATGGACTTTATGAGGTTTTCCGCCAAATATCTCCAATATGAATAAAGCTTAACCTTCTCGTATTGACTTCACCCAATTTAATCTCTTCAACTAATTCAAAACCGGCTTTTTTAAACTGTTCATAATAAACATCCTTAGACCAATACGTACTTTTGTATCCAGTTTTTTGGTTCAGCAAGTAAACTACATCTTTGTTTTCATTGTTCAGTGTATCTCTCGTGCAGAGAAAAGCACCGGATTTCAGATTATCATTTACATTTTTAAGGATAGAATAAACATCGTTTATATCATCACAGTACATCAGCATAGCTAATATAGTAGCGCCATCATACTGTTTAGTAACTTTGAGTTTTTTCGCATCTGCCTGGTAAAAGCTGACATTTTCAGCACTGCCCTTTTGCTCATTTGCCGTATCCACAAGTGTCTGCGAATATTCATAACCATCTATTTGCGAACAATTAGGTGCCATCAGCAGCGTCCATTCTCCAGATGCGCAGCCAATATCCATAATATGAGGCTTTTCCGAAAACAACGGAAGGAACTTTCCAAAAATAAGATTGTAGATTTCTGTATGAGTCTTAGGGAAATACGTTTTCAGACTGAAAGACGTCTGTTTCTTCCAATAAGTTTCTTCTTCAGATGAATACTTCTTAACTAATTCATCATAAACTGTTTTATCAATACAAAAGAGTTCATCCATGTATTGATAAGTACTTACTTGCGAAGTCTCAAACAGTCTTTTTTTTCTTTTTGAAATCAGTTTCCAATACAGAGATCTGAATTTATTGCCAACCCTATATATGATATTCATAAACACTGCCTTAATTAGTATCAGACTGCAATTCGCGTTTAATATCAGTAGAACTGACTCCGTGTGTTCTTTTAAGTCTGACTACTATTTTACCATGTGTATTACACCAATCTTCAACTACAGTAAATCTTCCGCCGACATGGTCCTCACCTAAAGCCAGAATATCAAAATCAATCTTCTCCAGTGTCTCAGGAATAAGGCTGTCATAAACAATAACCTCATCAACAATCTTCAAAGCATTCAGCATTTCAACCCTTTGTTCAGTTGAATAAAACACCTTTGCTTCAGGCTTGTACTTTAAAATGCTATTACCATCCTGAACTGCTACAATAAGATAGTCCGCATGTTCTTTGCATTGCTTAAACAGCCTCAAATGACCAAGATGAAAATAGTCAAATACACCAAATGTAAGTATTTTAGTCATAACAATTCACCTCATTTTAGGATGTTAATTTCCTGTAGTATAAAACTTGATACATCAGGGTAATTAATTGCAATATTCTCTTTAACCCAATCCTGAATCCTATTATCTTCTTTAATCTCGTTATCGGCAATTTTCTTTATGAATTTAATTATATCTTCTTCTGATCTGGCAATAGTATAACTGTTAATTGCATTTTTCATAAGAGTCGTCAGTTGTTCTTCCTTCAAAGCCTTGTTATATACAAAACATCCCGGTTTTCCTGTATATAACCACTCAACAGTAAATGAACCACAGTCATTTACTATCGCATCACATTCGGCAAAAATGCCCAGATAATCTCCTCCGGTTGAATATTCAACACCTTTCTCCTTAAGGACACTAATATACTTTTCGACTTCCTCCGAAGTCCACACCTTATTATTTATCAGTGTTGTGAATAATAATGGATGAGGTCTGAATACAAAATCCAACTCTGGAAATAAATCCGGGAGTTTGGTTAGAAGATCGTAGTATTCCATAAAATTAGATAATGGCAATATATTCAAAGATACAGTATGGTGAGATGTAATAAGTATCTTCTTTCTTTTGTTCTTTGAAGGATGAAACTTCGCAAGACCATCCATTTTGGAATAACCGGCCAAAACAACGTTTTTACCTTTCACAACTTGATAATCCACATAATCCTGATAAGTATACGTTGTATCAGCAAACAACTTCCAAACCAGATTCAATTCCGGTCCTTTGAGTCTGTCCAGAGTTGTCTGTTTTCCAACATCGTAACCATATGAAACATAAACCGGCAAAACATTCCTGCGTGATGCATAAGCGATTTTATGATACTTATGAACAAACCGATCATATGGGTTTGCATAATAAACTATATCAAATTCATTAAGGTGATCAAAAAAAGTATTATTTTCAGGATCCCATCCATCTATAACAAAATCAGGACCATAGAACCTGACAAAAAACTCTTTTGATCTATTATATGTTTTCTTAGCATGATCAATTCCTCTGGAAAGATCCGGAATAACCACAATCTTCGGATCCCAATGCTCCCTGTCTTCCATCATCTTACGGAACACACCATCCATTCCATAAGTTGAATCATAAATAACGTATGAAGCAAATTTGATCTTCTTTCCGGAACTCTTGAAATCATCTATCAACTTTTCATAATGCCTGGCAGCTCTGGATGAAGCATTTTTGATTCGAATCTCTCTGAATTTATGGACAACGGGCCGCAGAACATCCTTAACTTTATTCAACATTTAGATCATCTCCTGAACTCGTTTTTCCTTTTTTGCTTTTGAAAACCATTACATAATAATCATAAAGTGTCTTTCGCTTAATTATTAACACTATCAAAACAATTAACGCCACTATTAGTCTTGCTATTACATAGGAATACAACACTATTCCTAAAACTGAACAAACAATTAGAGCTATAAAGACCATAATCATTTTGAAATAATCATATGCATTATCCTCCAAAGATAATTCTTTGAGGATACTCTTCATTGCAAGATAATTAGCAAAAGCGAAAACAATATAACTAAATAAAGTAGTATAAGCTGCCGCTATATAACCAAATTTGGGAATAAATATCCAGTTTAATATGATATTCAGCAAAGCAGCGACAACAGATGCAATAACAAGGCGTTTCTTCTTTTCATAATAGAACTCTACACAAATAAACATCTGCGCATAAAACAGCATTAACAAACTTATGGCAACCGGTGGAATTACAAAAACAGCTTCTACATACTCTTCTCCTCCGATAATAGCTATTATCTCCGGAGCAAACCATACTACACCACAAAGCAAAATAGCCATCATTCCGGATATGATCAAAGAGACTTTTTTGTTTTCAAATTCTTTTCCATCTTTAATTTTCAAATAAAACCAGGGAATATATGAATTATTGGTAGCATTTATAATAAATGTAAGCACCATAGCCAGTGAATAAGCTACACCATAAATAGCCGCCTTATCCCTGTTTACCAGATGATCGATCATTATCCTGTCGCTTTGATTAAATACATATTGGGAAAGATAATATGCAAGTAACGGAAGATTAAAAGTCAGTCCGTATTTCCAATACTCTTTATTGAATAAACGCTTTCCACGAAACAGATTAAGACCAAAGAAAAACAAGCCAAAGAGAATGATAACTATAGAGTATCCGAAAATACGCGCATACCCTTTATCTTCACTGTTTATTACTAAGATATAAGCGAGAACAGGAGAAAGAACAGACATTATGAGCGTTACTGCAACAACACATTTATATTTGAATTCAAATCTCTTTTTACCACTCCAAAGCAGAATAGCCGTAGATCCGAGTATTTCTCCAACCATAAGCAGCATTATGGATGTCGGAAGCTCAAAAAGGCCATTCCACAAATCCCTAAACGGGAGATAAATCACAAGAAATAAAACCGCTAATACTAAACACATTCCTTCTACCGAAGCAATGTAACCTTCGCGATCCTTTTCGAATTTTATCATTGCTTTTGAGAAAGAACCGAACGCCAGATTCAGAGTAATGAATATGGTTAATATTGAATTCCACGACTGATAAACAACATACATACCATACTGTTCAGTCGTAAGAAGACGAACAAAGATTGGCATGGTAATAAAAGATAAGCAACGCTGCAATATACTGCATATTGCATATGCGGCTGAAACTTTTACAGTAAGTGGGATACTATTCCATTTACTTCTTATCTTATTTTCCATACTGCTCATAAAGAAAGCTCTTAAATTCCGAATAATCTCTTATGTAATCATCCGGATCATAATAATCAGAAGCAGCAACACAAAGAACAGAATCTTTCTGTAGCCACAGCATTTCTCTCCAAGTACACTGATCGATAACAACGCCGATACTCGGATCTTTCAGATCAATCTCTTCTCTTCCGTACTGGTTTTCGAGTATGAGCTGAATACGTCCATACGGACAGAAAAGAAGCTGCTTCAAGCTCTTATGAGCATGGAATCCACGTCTTACACCTTCAGGAACTTTGGATATGTAATAAATTCTCTTTATGTCAAAAGCTATATCATGTGATGATTCAAAAAACGAGAGCTCTCCGGCATTAACTGTGGGGATAGTATTAATGTGGATTACCTTACACCCTGCTACAGAGTCTCTGACATTAAGCTCGTCGCCATTAAGGGCTGAATACCATTTCAGATTATTTATACCCTCATATCTTTCAAGGACTTTGGCCGGAATATCAACAACTTCATGAAAGTTGTGCTTATCATAAAAACGGACCGCTCTCTCATTGTCCCTGGAAACACACCAATAAACGCTCGTTAAACCTAACTCATTAAAGGCCTTATTGATAATTGCTTCCATTCCAAACCAGGCATAACCTTTTCTCATCGCTGCAGATCTTACGGTTATTGCGAATTCAGCACTTCCATCCTCGATATTCTTGAGACTTACAGTACCCATATATTCGTCTTCATCAGAAGCTATTGCCAGATGAATGCTTTTTTCAGTGATTGCCGAAGATATAAAAGAACAACAATCCTCAAGAGTCTTAGAACTGAAATCAGCTCTCAGATTCCCGACAACTCTTTCGTCATGCATCCACTCAAGCATAAGAGGAGCATCTTCAATTCGCAGTTCCCTTAAATGCAAGCAATTTCCTCCTTAAAACTCGTTGACCGCATTGATAACATATTGTATATCATCATCAGACATTCCGTAATACATCGGCAGACTCAGCTCTGTTTCACTGATTTTTTCAGCAATTGGCAGATCGTTTTCTGATAAGCCAAGATCTTTGTAACACTGCTGAAGATGGATCGGAATCGGATAGTGCTTATTTGTTCCTATGCCCTTCTGATTCAAATGCTTTTCCAAGGCATCACGCTCATCACAACGGACTGCATATATATGCCAGACAGGCAAACATCCGGATTTGACAACAGGCAGAACAATTTGAGAATTCTTAATTCCCTTGGTATAACAATCAGCAATTCTTCTTCTTTCCTCATTCATCCGTTCAAGGTATTTCAGCTTTACTGAAAGGAATGCTGCCTGAAGTTCATCAAGTCTGCTGTTATTTCCCTTGTAGATATGATGATACTTATAATCCGATCCGTAATTGCCTAAAGACCTGACAATATCCGCAAGTCCGGCATCCCGGGTAACAACTGCTCCGGCATCGCCCAGAGCTCCCAGATTCTTTCCGGGATAGAAACTGAATGCTGCCAGATCACCAAATGATCCGACTCTCTTTCCCTTATATAATGCGCCGTGTGCCTGGGCACAGTCTTCAATAACACGCAGATTATGCTTACGTGCGATATCCATTATGGAATCCATATCACAAGCCTGCCCGTACAAATGAACAGGAATTATGGCTTTAGTCCTGTCTGTGATCTTCTCCTCGATCAGTGAAGGGTCAATATTGTAAGTGTTTATTTCCGGTTCAACCAGCACAAGCGTAGCCCCAACATAAGATACCGCAAGCGCAGTAGCAATGAACGTATTGGACGGAACGATTACTTCACCGCCCTTTCCTATTCCCAGTGACTTAAGGGCTAGCATCAGCGCATCCAGTCCGTTTCCTACACCAATGCAGTGCTCAACACCGATATATTCAGCAAAAGCCTTCTCAAAATTCTTGTCCTCTTCGCCTTCTATATACCAGGAACGCGAAAAGACACGCTCAAAAGCAAGTTTTATTTCTTCTCCAATTTCCTTTTCCATGGGAAGAAAAGAGACAAACGGTACTTTCATATAACCTCACAAACCAAATAATTAATACAACCAATCAAACAGTTTATTTATATTAATTATATATAATAAAACAATTTGACTTTTCAATCAAAACAAATAAATGTATAGTATGCCATCGGAACTATTCTTTTATTGTCAAAAGAGACCCTTTTGGCAACATTTCAAAGGTTTCAATACTTTGATCAAACAGAAAGGAACAACTATGCGCCGCACCAAGCCGATAGGTATAGTATTGCTTCTCATCACCGCCATCATCTGGGGTTCATCTTTTGTTGCCCAGTCGATCGGCATGCAGAGTATCGATGCTTTTACTTTCACGGGCATAAGGACAACGCTCGGCGTACTTTTCCTTCTCCCTATTACGCTCATAGTCAACAAGGGCTTTGATTTCAGAAAAAAGACTCTGCGCTCAGGCCTGATACTCGGCATCGTATTCTCAATCGCGCAAAACTTCCAGCAGTTCGCATTCTATTATTCTACTTCAGGTAAGATAGCTTTCATCACGGCTTTCTATATGTTCTTCGTGCCGCTTTTCTCTGTCTTATTCCTAAAGAAAAAGATCGCAGTACTTACGTGGGCTTCGATCGTTATGGGAATTATAGGACTCTTCCTTCTCTGCATCGATCCTTCAGATCTCACATCGGTAAACCTCGGCGATGCACTCGCTCTTATCTGTGCGGTCTTCTATGCCGTACAGATAATGCTGATAGATAAATTCCTGGAAGAAAACGTCAACGGTGTACAGCTGTCTTTTATGCAGTTCACCGTTGCGGCAGTAATATCGATTATCGCAATGTTCATATTCGAGAAACCTGTTTTAGCGGATATAAAAACCGCAGCCCCTTCCCTTCTTTATTCGGGAATAATGAGCTGCGGCATTGCATATACTCTTCAGATCGTGGGACAGAAACATGCAAGTCCTGTCGTGGCTTCCCTGCTCATGTGTCTCGAGTCGGTCTTCGCTGTCATTGCAGCTGCGATAATCCTTAAAGAAGGATTGTTGCCGAGAGAACTGGCAGGATGCATTGTTATGTTTTCTGCTATTATCCTTTCGCAGGTTTCTGAGACTCTTTCTGCAAAGAAGCGGAATCAGGAGTCGGCAAAACTTTCTTAAGAACAAGTACCGTTCCAATCATAAGGACAATACCTATAGCAAGAGAGAGCACGGGATTCTTTACAATTCCGGCGATCATATAAGTTACAAATGATACTCCTGCACATGTAAGAGCGTAAGGGAGCTGGGTGGATACATGCGCTATGTGATTGCACTGTGCTCCGGCTGAGCTCATGATAGTCGTATCAGAGATCGGTGAGCAGTGGTCACCGCATACTGCACCTGCCATACATGCAGATACACATATTATGGCAAGAGTTGCCTTTGCGGGATCAGGGTCATTGAGCTTGAATACTTCCAGAGTGATCGGGATAAGGATACCGAATGTTCCCCACGATGTACCAGTTGCAAATGACAAGAGGCATGCAATAAGGAAAATGATCGCAGGAAGCAGAACATTGAAATCTCCCTTTCTGCTCTCTACGAAAGCAGCTACAAAATCAGCAGCGCCCAAAGACTCAGTCATAGCCTTTAATGACCATGCAAGAGTAAGGATAGTGATCGGACCTACCATCGCCTTGAATCCTTCTTCAACGCATGTCATGCAGTCCTTAAACTTAAGGACCCTTCTGAAAAGATAGAATATAACTGTGAAAACGATTCCTCCGAATGAACCGTAAGCAAGTCCTACGGATGCATCGCTGTCACCGAATGAAGTAATAAATCTCTCGAAGACGTTTCCTTCAAGTTCACCGCCGAAGAATCCGCCGGTGTAGATCATTCCGATAACACAGCAGAAAATAAGGACGATTACGGGAAGAACAAGGTCAATAACCTTACCCTTCTTCTCGACATTCTCTTCTCCTGCTGTAACAGGTGCTTTAACAGTAAAGATATCTCCGTTCTTGGCATTGATCTCGTGACGAGCCATAGGTCCGAATTCGATCTTGAAAACGACCATGAGGATCATCATGAGGATAGTTAAAAGTGCGTAATAGTTATATGGAATAGCCCTTATAAATAGCATGAGTCCGTTTGTGCCTTCCGGTGCGAAGCCGGATACAGCTGCTGCCCAGGAAGATACCGGAGCGATAATACAGATAGGCGCTGCCGTAGCATCTATAAGATATGCAAGTTTTGCACGTGAGATCTTCTGTCTGTCCGTAACAGGTCTCATAACAGAACCTACAGTAAGGCAGTTAAAGTAGTCATCGATAAAGATCAGGACACCGAGGCCAATTGTTGCAAGCTGGGATCCGACTCTGGATTTAACATGCGTGGAAGCCCAGTTGCCGAACGCGGCAGAACCTCCCGCCTTATTCATCAAGGCAACTATAATGCCTAAGAATACAAGGAAAACCAGGATTCCGACATTATATGAATCAGAAAGAGATGCTATGATTCCGTCCTTGAAAACATGTTCCATCGCAGTTACAGGATGGACCATATAAAGA